>Ga0210025_1000190_pt1 | contig 91354 bp, 88 predicted proteins | sample CryGeyme20150102_FD_183989 | JGI IMG/M metagenome (GOLD analysis project Ga0210025, IMG submission 183989) | Groundwater microbial communities from Crystal Geyser aquifers in Utah, USA - Crystal Geyser metaG 2015-0102 (SPAdes) (version 2) | ecosystem: Environmental > Aquatic > Deep subsurface >...
AAACAAAATTAGGGTCTACAGATATGGGTGGAGGTTTGCCAACGGTTAGAACTTTTATCAATGATTTTGTAAAAACGCATTTAGATAATTATTTACATAAAAACACCGAAGCTGCAGAGAAAATTCAACGTAAAATCCTTCAAGCTGAACATGAAAGAAAAGAACTTTCCGGCATTAGAAAGTTAGCAAAAGACCGAGCTAAAAAAGCCAGTTTGCACAATAAAAAACTAAGAGATTGTCGTGTGCATTTTGGGGACATCAAAAATGAACGCAATTTAGAATCTACCTTATTCATCACAGAAGGAGATTCGGCCTCTGGAAGTATCACAAAATCTCGCGATGTTAATACCCAGGCTGTGTTTAGTTTAAAAGGAAAGCCTTTAAATTCTTACGGATTAACCAAGAAAATTGTGTATGAAAATGAAGAATTTAATTTGCTTCAAGCCGCTTTAAATATTGAAGAATCGATAGAAGATTTACGATATAACAACATCGTTATTGCCACAGATGCCGATGTAGATGGCATGCATATTAGATTGCTTTTAATAACATTTTTTTTACAGTTCTTTCCAGAATTAATAAAAGAAGGCCATCTATATATTTTGCAAACGCCGTTGTTTAGGGTTCGAAATAAAAAAGAAACTATTTATTGCTATTCTGAGCAAGAACGTAAAGATGCTATTGAAAAATTAAAACCAAAACCAGAAATAACCAGGTTTAAAGGTTTAGGAGAAATTTCTCCAGATGAATTTAGAAACTTTATAGGGGAAAGTATTCGATTAGATCCTGTCATGTTAGATAAAGATTTATCTATTGAAGAATTATTAGAATTTTATATGGGCAAAAACACACCAGACAGGCAAGAATTTATTATTAATAACCTTAAAGTTGAGTTAGATATTGTAGATAAACTTAATTAATATTATCATGTTATATCAAGAATTTAAAATCAAAAAAAGGGGAATTGCACATCCAGTAAGCGATTATCATAAAAGAAAAAAATTAAAAGGAGTAGCACCAAAAAATTCACTTTACAAAAGAAAAACCAAGTAATTAATGATTAAACTGTCTAAATGTATATTACTTCTTTTACTGTTTTCTGGAGAAGCAAATTTTTTTGCTCAAAATAAAAAGATAATTATTGATAGTATAGCAGCTAAAGTAAAGGAAGATGTATATAAGTTTTCATTTTTAAGTTATACAGCTTGTGAAAGCAATGAGTTTCCAAAGTTAGATTCTATAAATTCTGAGTTGCGTTTTAGAATGGCTTATGAAAATGGTAGAATTTTGAAAAACTGTTTTTGGTTCACAGAACGCTATGGGTCTATAGTGAAAATGAATTTAAAAGAAGTTATAATAGATGAAAATAAAAACAAAATATTTAGATATTTAGTTAATCGTAGTAAGTCGGATTCTTTTTCGGAAATTAGAACAACAATAAATGATAAGGGGAAATTTATTTCAATAATTAATAAAACTTATTGGTCTGATATTCTTTATAAATATAATGAAAATCCAAAACTAGATCAAGTAAGCACTGAATTATTAAATGATTCTATATTAGCAAAAAACAAAGAGTTTGCTTTTAAGGCATATAATAAATGTATTGATACTGAAATATTTAAAAATGATTTATCAAATACAACATATAGATCTTTTAGAAAAAATTGGAAAACCTCTTTAATGCTGGAATGTGATTCTATAAAAAAGAAGAATGGGGATTTTAAAAATTTAAGACTTGCGGATTATTTAACCGATTCAGTATCAACTAAAATTTATAGATATAAAGTTAATTTTGATAAATTAGAAAGGGAATCAGAAATTAGAATTTATTCAGCAATAAATGATAAATATTCAGGTATTTTTGTGATTGATGTATGGTATGATGGATATTTTGATTTTAAAGAAGCTGTTGAAAAAGCAAGTAAAGATAAAGTAATTAAAATTGATTAACTAAAGTTCACTTTACAAAAGAAAAACCAAGTAATTAATGATTGAAGAAAACGACGATTTGATAAATCCGCAAGGCGATACTAAAGAAACCATTACCAGAATTACTGGAATGTTTCAGGATTGGTTTTTAGATTATGCCTCGTATGTTATTCTAGAACGTGCTGTACCAGCTATTGAAGATGGTTTTAAACCTGTTCAAAGGCGTATTATGCACTCTATGAAAGATTTAGATGATGGTCGTTATAATAAAGTAGCCAATATTGTTGGCCATACCATGCAATATCATCCACATGGCGACGCCAGTATTGCAGACGCTATGGTGCAAATTGGTCAGAAAGATTTATTAATTGATACTCAAGGTAACTGGGGAAACATATTAACAGGCGATAGTGCTGCAGCCTCGCGTTATATTGAGGCACGATTGTCAAAATTTGCTCTTGACGTTGTTTACAATCCAAAAATTACAGAATGGCAAGCATCTTATGACGGACGTAGAAAAGAACCTGTGAATTTACCGGTTATGTTTCCGTTGCTATTGGCACAAGGTGGAGAAGGTATTGCCGTAGGATTATCTACTAAAATTTTACCACACAATTTTATTGAATTAATAGATGCCTCTATAAAACATTTAAAAGGAAAAGGGTTTACTATATTTCCAGATTTTCCAACAGCAGGAATTATTGATGTAAGCGATTATAAAGATGGTTTGCGTGGAGGAAGAATTCGCATCAGAGCCAAAGTATCACAGTTAGATAAATCTACATTGGTAATTACTGAAATTCCATACGGAACCAATACCACATCACTAATAGATTCTATTTTAAAAGCCAATGAAAAAGGCAAAATAAAAATCAAAAAAATAGAAGATAATACCGCTGCCGATGTTGAAATTTTAGTGCATTTGCCTTCAGGAATTTCACCCGATAAAACCATTGATGCCTTATATGCATTTACCAGTTGTGAAAGTTCTATTTCTCCTTTAGGATGTGTTATTGAAGACAATAAACCTTTGTTTATTGGTGTTACAGAGATGTTACGTCGCTCAACAGATAATACAGTTCTACTTCTAAAAAGCGATCTTGAAATTAAATTAGATGAGTTTGAAGAACAATGGCATTTTGCATCATTAGAACGCATTTTTATTGAAAACAGAATTTACCATGATATTGAAGAAGAAGAAACATGGGAAGGTGTTATCAATGCGATTGATAAAGGATTGCAACCACACATCAAACATTTAAAACGTGCCATTACTCAAGAAGATATTGAGCGTTTAACAGAAATAAGAATCAAGCGTATTTCAAAATTTGATATTGATAAAGCGCAACAAAAAATAGAAGCTTTAGAAGACCAAATAGCTCAGGTTAAACATCATCTTGAACATCTTATCGATTATGCTATTGCCTATTTTACGCGATTAAAAAAGGATTATGGTACTGGTCGTGAACGCAAAACAGAAATTAGAACTTTTGATGATGTTGACGCTACAAAAGTGGTGATTCGTAACACTAAATTGTACGTTAATAAAGAAGAAGGGTTTGTTGGAACGTCGCTTAAAAAAGACGACTATGTTTGTGAGTGTAGTGATATTGATGATATCATAGTTTTTACAAAAGAAGGTAAAATGATTATCACTAAAGTAGATGCTAAAACCTTTATAGGAAAAGATATTATTCATGTTGAGGTATTTGATAAGAAAGATAATCGAACCATTTATAATTTAATTTACAGAGATGGAGCAAAAGGACCATCATATATCAAACGGTTTGCAGTTACAAGTATTACCAGAGATAAGGAGTATGATTTAACCAATGGAAGTAAAGGCTCAACCATCTTGTATTTTTCTGCCAATCCTAATGGAGAGGCCGAAGTTGTTACCATTCTTTTAAGACAAGTAGGCAGTATTAAAAAACTTAAATGGGACTTGGATTTTGCTGATATCATCATTAAAGGAAGGAACTCAAAAGGGAATTTGGTAACCAAATATTCCATTAAAAAAGTTGAATTAAAAGAAAAAGGCATTTCAACTTTAAAACCCAGAAAAATTTGGTTTGATGATTCTGTTCAACGCTTAAATGTGGATGGAAGAGGCGAGTTGATAGGCGAGTTTAGGGGCGAAGATAGATTGCTTATCATCACACAATCTGGAACCATAAAAACTATTTTGCCAGAACTTACCACACATTTTGATAATGATATGATTGTGCTTGAAAAATGGCTTCCAAAAAAGCCAATTTCAGCCATTTATTATGATGGAGAAAAAGAACGATATTTTGTAAAACGATTCTTAATTGAAAATGAAAATAAAGAAGAAATTTTTATTTCTGAACATCAAAAATCGCAATTAGAAATTGTTTCAACCGATTGGATTCCAAGAGCCGAAGTTGTTTTTTCTAAAGAACGAGGTAAAGACCCAAAAGATAATTTAGAGATAAGCCTAAACGAATTTATTGCTATAAAAGGCATTAAAGCACAAGGAAACCAATTAACTACCGATAAAGTAAAACAAATTAATTTGCTCGATGCTTTACCTTATGAAGCGCCAGAAGAAATTCATGCGGATGAACTTGAAGTGATTGATGAAGAAACCGTGACTACTAATGATGATGAAAAGGCGGTTACAAAAGATTTGGATATAGATGATTCTGAAATTGATGATAAAGGTCAAATTACGCTATTTTAGTTTTTTGAAGACATCCATTTATCCAAAGTTTCTATGTAGTTGGAATGCAACTTAGACCAATACGGAAAATCACTTTCGTCAACATTATTCATAGCATGTGAAGCGCCTTTAAGAAAATGTACTTCAAAATTATTATTATTTGCTTTTTTAAGTGCTTCAGCTATTATTTCAGAACTTTCTATAGGAATAATGTTATCTTTTGTGCCTTGTACTATTAGTATAGGTTGTTTAACTTTTTTAAAATAAGGAATAGGAGAGTACAATAATTTCTTATCAATTTTTACTTCATCTAAATTCGGTATCCAAATATTTTTAAACCAAACTTTATCTTGTTTACTTTTAATTAGTTTTTCTAAATCGGTTTTTGAAAGTGTACCAGCGATAAATCTAAAAACGTCACCTTGCAATTTAACTGCTTCATCTATTTTATCACCAATGTCATGAGAATTTGAATTTTTCCAGTAATTTAAATCACTTTCTAATAAAGTAACGCCAGGACAGCTTACTACAATTCCATAATTAAGTTCAGGTAGTTTATTTAAGATAAAAGGAACTTTTGAAGCACCTTGACTACTGCCTTTAATACCAATTTTTGAAATAGGAATATGCGTTTTATTTGAAAAATAATTGATGGCATAAATATCATCAAATGATAATTCTTCAATAGTTGATGAGGTCCAATCTCCTTCAGAATTTCCCGTGCCACGTTTATCATAATGAAATGTTGTGTAGCCTTTTTGTGCAAAAAGAATGGCTTCTGCTCTTGATGAGCTTCTATCTGCATTTCCAGAAGATGTTACTATAACTAGAGCATTTCCATTACTTTTTTGTGGATACCAAATAGTGCCATTTATACTAAAGTTATTTGATTTGAAAACGATGTCTTCATTTTTAAGAGTTTGCTCATTTTTTAATTCCTTCTCTAAAGAATAATTAACAGTAATTGTATCAACAGTTAAAGAACCTTGTAGTTTTTCATTATTTTCAACCCATTTGTTTTTAAAGGTATAGGTATAATAATCACTTTGAAGTTTAAAGTTTATTGAATCTTCAACCACACTTATTTGTTGCAATGGAATTCTATTGGCATTTTGTTCTAAGCTGGTGAAAAATACTTGATAATTAGAAGAATCTCTTTCAACTTCAAAAATAATATTATCAGTAAAATTTCCGTAAGAAAAAGTTCCTATATAATGGCCTTCTTTGCTTGTATTTATTGGTTGGTTCGCTTGCTTGCAAGACGCCAACATAAGTATTAACACTATGGAAAATAGTAAGTTTAGTGTATGTTTCATAATTATTCTTATTTTAATTATTCAAAAAACACCGAATATAAATAGCGTCCTGGAGCAAAGGTAAATCCACCAGCAATAATAATAGCGCCAAAATAAAGCAATATCATTTTTCTTTTATGAGCTTTAACATTTTTATTTTTTATGGCTAAATAGGCTGTCGGAACTGTATAAATGGTCAAAAAACTAAAGAGATGAATCCATCCAAAATGATTCCATAAGGTAGGGCCAACTTTGGCAGACATAAATAAAGTTACAAAAGCAGTAAATAACATCAATACCATGTATATTCTACCAATCACAACATGAACAGGTGTTCCTTTTCTTAAAATTAAACTCACTGTTCCTAGTATAAATGCAGGAAATACGGTAGCAAGATGTACAAACATTAAAGTTTCATAGGTCATTGTTATTCTGCTTTCTTTTTATTAATTCTAAAGCTTAAAAACTCCACGAACAAGGAGAATGCAATGGCAAAATATAAATAGCCTTTAGGTATGGCACCAACTTCATTTCCAAATAGTTTGGTATGTGATAAATGCGCGGCTTCTGTAATAAGCATAAATCCAATAAGTATTAAAAAAGACAAACCCAATAACTGCATACTAGGATGCTCATCAATAAACTTGCGAATAGGATTTGCAAACCCAATCATAATGCCTATTGAAATTACAACGGCTATTATCATTAACAGCAAATTGTAATTATGATTTTCATGTAAACCATTGGTCATTCCTACAGCCGTTAAAATGGAATCTATAGAGAAAATAAAATCAATAATTAAAATTTGAACAATGGCTTGTGATAATGATTTTATCTTTTTTCCTTTCAGTTCCTTTTCATCATGCTTTGGTGATTCAACTTTTTCATGAATTTCTGAGGTGCTTTTGTAAATTAAAAATAAGCCACCACCAAATAAAATAATAGCTTGCCAACTTATTGCCATGTGTAGCCAAGAAGTCTCAAACGTGTAAAATGGATCTTTTAAACTTACTAAAAATGATACAAAAAACAATAAAATAATACGTTGAACCATAGCAAGCAATAAGCCAATGTTGGTAACTTTGTTCCGTTGAAATTCAGGTAGCTTATTGGCAGCAATGGATATAAAAACAATGTTATCAATACCTAAAATAATCTCTAAAAAAGTCAGTGTAAGAAGCGCCATAATGGCATCACTGGTAAATAAAAATTCTAACATGGAAATATTAAAAAGTTAAGCATCAAAATTAAATAAAATTGGTTCAGTAAAATAATTTGAGATGAGGTATTTATTATGTAATCTTTTTATTTATTTCTGAAATTATTTGATTTACCGGAGTTAAATAATCAAACCATTGGATGCTTTTATCTTTTTTAAACCAAGTTAATTGGCGTTTTGCAAACCGTCGCGTGTTTTTTTTTATTTCAGAAACGGCGAAATTTAGCGTCCAATTACCTTCAAAATAGTTGAACAATTCTTTATAACCAACAGTATTTAAGGCATTAAGTAATCGGTATTGATATAAGTTTCTGGCTTCATCCAATAATCCTGCTTGTAACATCATATCAACCCGTTGGTTAATTCTATGGTAAATAAGAGTTCTGTCGGCGTCCAGACCAATATTTATGGTTTTAAAGGTTCGCTTTGTTTTAATATGATTCAAAAAAGAGGAGTAAGGTTTGCTAGTGCCAATACAAATTTCTAAGGCACGAATGACTCGATGAGGATTTTCAATAGCCATGGTTTTATAGCTTTGAGGATCTAATGATTTTAACTGATCTTGTAGAAATGCCAGTCCTTTGGTTTGTAAATCATCATTCAACTGACTTCTAATGCTACTTTTAATATCAGGAAAATCATCCAGTCCTTTTGTAACAGCATCTATATACAGCCCAGAACCACCAACCATAATCACAATGTCTTTGGTTTTAAAAAGTGATTCCAAGGTTTGCAAGGCATCTTTTTCGAATGCACCCACATTATAAGGGTCATGGATGGATTTATGATTAATAAAATGGTGTTTTACCACTTTTAAGTCTTCTTGAGTAGGCGCAGCGGTTCCAATAGACATTTCCTTAAAAAATTGTCTGGAATCAGCCGAAATAATCTGAGTGTTAAAATGTTGGGCAAGTTTTATACTTAAAGCTGTTTTGCCGATAGCCGTAGGACCAACTATTGAAATGAGGTGTTTAGCCATGATTTAATGGATGACCACATTTGTAGCAAAACTCAGCATTATCTTTATGCTTTTCAGCAGAACAATTGGGACAAGCTTGTGTATTAAGATTTACAGTGTTTTTTGTTGAATCTAATGATGATTTTGGTCTATTTGTAAATTCGGCAGTTACAATGCCCGTTGGAACGGCTATAATACCGTATCCCAAAATCATGACAATGGAGGCAATAAGTTGGCCTATGGGTGTTTGGGGTGTTATGTCTCCAAAACCAACAGTGGTGAGTGTAACGATACACCAATAAATACTTTGTGGAATGTTAGAAAATCCATGATCTTTGCCTTCCACTAAATACATCACCGTTCCTAAAATAACTGCTAAAATTACTACAACAAATAAAAACACTAATATTTTTGCACGACTTGCTTTTAATGCAAGTAACAAATTGTTTGAAGCTCCTATGTACCTTCCCAATTTTAAAATTCTAAACACTCTAAGTAATCGTAATGCCCGTAAAGCAGCTAAGGCATGAACGCCCCCAAAAATTAAAGAGATATATTTAGGAATGGTAGACAATAAATCTACGATACCATAAAAACTGGTAATATATTTTATTGGTTTTTTAACGGTGATTATTCTGGCTATGTATTCAAAGCTAAAAAGCATGGTAATGATCCATTCGGAAATATTTAAGAACGCATGATATTTTTTATCATAACTATCTACACTTTCTAGCATAACCAAAAGAATACTTGCAATAATGGTAACAAGTAATATAATATCAAATAATTTTCCTGCAGGCGTATCTGCTTCATAAATGATTTCATGAAGTTTGGTTTTCCAGGTTTTTTTAGTAGTCTTAGACATAGATTCAAAAATAGGAAAGATTTAAAACTTATCGTTCATTATTAAATTGAATAATTTTTAACCGTTTATTCCTTCTCAAATAACTTTGAATGATGTGTTGAGTGTCTCTATTATTTTCCATGGGCGTAATAATTGATTGTAGCAGCTCTAAGTTGTTGATTTGATAATTTAAATTAAAGAACCCTATGCCTTTAAAAACGCCGTTTTCAATATAAATGGCACTGCGTTCATCAATATCCCGACCTTTATCAACAATAACCATATTCGTGTTTTTATAGCTGTTTTTTTTAATGAAGGCTTCGGCGCGCTTGTTATAATCTTCATAATGTTCCTTACCTATACAAGCGCCATGACAGGTTTTAATATCATAATTAAAACAACTGGTTTTTGTTTTGTAAATACCCGTTAGTTTTTGACATAATTGGTACTCTTCAATGGCATGGATTATAAAACTTTTGGCACTATCCCTGTTACTAAAGGTTGTGATGGGTTTTTTTCTGCCATCAACCTTGTCAATTTTAAAATTGATGTAATGATGGTCATCGACAAAACTGTATAGCGCATGGGTAAAAACAGTTCTGCGTAAGGCTCTGTTGTAAAGAGGTTTATTGCGTTTAATTTCTTCACTTTCTTTGAGTAAAGCAACTAATTCACTTCCGGTAGTTTCATAAGTTACTGCAACAGCTTGAATTTGAATTTTTTTTGACTTGTGATTGGTATTTGTAAAATGCTGATTGATGCGTTTTTTTATATTATTGCTTTTGCCTATATAAATAATGTCGCCATCTGCTTTGTGAATGTAGTAAACGCCTGTAGCTGATGGCAATTGCTCAATGATATCAATATGCCTTGGTTCTAACTGTAGTTTTGGGTTTTTTCTAATGGATTCCTGAATTATTTTTTTTGAAGAATCTTTATCCATGAGCATTTTAAACAATTTTACCGTAGCAATGGCATCGCCAGAAGCACGGTGTCTGTCTGTTACCGGAATTCCTAAAGACCTTACCAATTTTCCTAAACTGTATGATGTTTGGTTAGGTATTAAATGCTTTGACAATTCTACAGTACACAAGGTTTCACGAATAAAATCAAACCCCAGACGTTTAAATTCTGTGACTAAAATACGGTAATCAAATTGGGCATTATGGGCAACCAAAATACAGTCTTCCGTAATTTCAACAATGCGTTTAGCAACTTCATAAAACTTTGGAGCGTTGCGTAACATGTTGCTGTTAATTCCTGTTAGGTTTACCACAAAGGGCTGTATGTCTCGTTCTGGATTGATAAGGCTAACAAACTGATCGGTTATTTGATGGCCATCGTATTGGTAGACAGCAATTTCAGTAATGCCTTCTTCATTATACTTTCCTCCAGTGGTTTCTATGTCTAATATTGCGTACAAAAAATGTTGATGCGTTTATTTGTTTTTGTTATTTCAAAACTAATTTTATATTGAATCTATTAAATTTATTTCAAATGATTTCTGAATTTAACTATAATTTCTGTTTCCAAATATACTACTTCCAATTCGTATCATAGTACTTCCACAGGTTATGGCTAATGGGTAGTCGCCACTCATGCCCATACTTAAAATTTTGAATTCTGAATTTTGAATTTTAAATTTATCAAAAACGGTTTTTAGATAGGTGAATTCTGCTTTAATTTGATTTTCGTATTCAGTAAATGTGGCCATTCCCATAAGACCAGTAATTCTAATATTTTTTAATTTAGAAAATTCATCCGACTGCAACAAACTGGTAGCATCTGATGGTGTCATTCCAAATTTTGAATCTTCAGTAGCTATTTTAATTTGAATCAAACAATCAATCGTTCTATGATTATTTTGTGCTTGTTTATTAATTTCTTCTAATAATTTAAAGTTATCAACACCATGAATTAAAGACACAAAAGGTGCCATATATTTTACTTTGTTTTTTTGGACATGGCCTATCATATGCCATTGAATATCTTTTGGCATGGTTTCGTATTTGCTCACCATTTCCTGAATTTTGTTCTCTCCAAAAATGCGTTGCCCTGCTTGGTAAGCTTCTAATAAATCCTCAACTGGTTTGGTTTTTGAAACGGCTACTAAAGTAACATGTTCAGGTAATAAAGCTTTAATATGATGGATGTTTTCTTTTATTGACATGACGTTTTTAAAATTCATAAATGGTTATTCCACTTCGAAGCTTTGGCAATATGTAGGTGCTTTTAGGAGGCATTTTTAGGCCGTCATCTGCAATTTGTTTCATTTGCTTTATGGTGGTTGCACACATGCCAAACCCAACATTATACTCGCCACTATCAACACTGCCTTTTATGTTTACCATTTCTTTGTTGCCATAAGTATGTGAATAAGAAATACGATTGTCGTTACGTAAATCATCAATCCCTAAAATAGGTTTTAAAATAGTTTTATATAAAATGTGAGCATCTAAAGCATCCAATGATGTTTTAAAATCATAGGTGGTTTTTCTCAAATATAACGAATAAAAATCGCCATCCAAATACATACTGAAATGATGTGGTTGTGTTGGTGTATATGGAGTATTGCCTCTATTTTGTATTCTGAAATCGGCATCTAACTTTACTAAAAATTCTTCTTTACTTAATCCGTTGAGGTCTTTAACCAATCTGTTAAATTCGTGTATAACCAATTCTGATTCTGGTATTAAATAAGACATGAAGAAATTATAGGATTCGGTTCCGTTATGATTTGGATTTGCCGCTTTTTCTTCTTGGTACAATAGATAAGATGATGCAGATCTATGATGGCCATCGGCTATGTAGATAGTGTTCATGTTTTTAAACTCATCCTGTATGGCTTTAATAGTGGATTCATCATCCACTTTCCATAAGTAATGTGTGTCTTTATAAGTCATGGTAAACTCATATTCGGCATGCTTTTTTTGAGTGTCTTTTATTATGGAGTCGATATTACTGTTGTCTGGATAAGTAAGTAAAACAGGTTCTGCATTAAAACCAACAGTTTTTAAATAGCTTTTAAAGGTTTCTTCACGCAACTCAATAGTATCTTCATGTTTTTTAATGATGTCTTTTTCATAATCTTCGGCACTTGCAGCTGCGATAATGCCGTTAAAGGTTTGATGGTGACGATTCACAATTTTATAAACGTAAAAAGAGGGCTTATCATCTTGAAAAAACACATGGTCTTCCTTAAATTCTAAATATCGATTTTTTACTAATTTGTAACGGTCTTCACCAGTGATAACTTGGTCGTATTTATATCCAGGATTTACAATATGCAGAAAGGTGTATGGATTATATGCCATTCTGGATTCCCGTTCATCAATCGTGTAACTTTGATATGAGCGTGAGGCAACCAATCCAACCATGGCTCTGGTTGGTCTTACTGCTTTAAATGGAATTATTTTGGCCATGGGTTTGGTTTTTGTGTTTCAGGTTTTAAGTTTAACTAACAACTGATTACTACTTACTAAACTGTTTTGCGGTTTTTTCAGCTTTTTTGTTTTGAGAGTAGTCATAAAAACCTTCACCAGATTTTACACCTAATTTTCCCGCACGAACCATATTAACTAGCAACGGACAAGAAGCATATTTAGGATTTTTAAAGCCTTCATACATCACATTTAAAATAGATAAACAAACATCTAGTCCAATAAAATCTGCTAATTGAAGTGGTCCCATAGGATGTGCCATACCAAGCTTCATAACCGTGTCAATTTCATAAACGCCAGCAACACCATGATAGAGCGTTTCAATAGATTCGTTTATCATGGGCATTAATATTCTGTTGGCAACAAAACCTGGATAATCATTTACTTCAACAGGAATTTTACCTAAACTTTTAGAGATATCCATGATGGTATTGGTAACGTCATCGCTAGTATTATAGCCTCTAATAATTTCGACCAATTTCATAATAGGTACCGGATTCATAAAATGCATTCCTATAACATGGTCTGGTCTGGAAGTTACCGAAGCTATTTGCGTAATGGATATGGATGACGTATTGGTTGCAAGAATGGTTCCTTCTGGACAATGTTCATCCAATTGTTTGAAGATGTTTAATTTTAAGTCAATATTTTCAGTAGCTGCTTCTACCACTAAACCTGCATATTCAACACCTTCTGTAACACTTGCAAATGTTGTGATATTTGATAAGGTGTCTGTTTTTTTTTCTTCAGTAATGGTTTCTTTACTTACCATTCTGTTTAAATTATTGGTAATGGTATCCATCCCTTTTTTTAAAGCGATGTCACTTACATCAATAAGTTGAACTCTAAATCCGTTTTGTGCAAAGGCGTGTGCAATACCATTACCCATGGTTCCTGCGCCAATAACTGCGACATTTTTTATCATGAAAAATTTATTTAAAACAATGTATTATTTGTGTTGCAACACGTAAGGCTTCTGTGCCATCATGAAGTGTTACAATGGGTTTTGTGTTATTATTAATGGCATCTGCAAAGGTTTCTAACTCATCTAAAATAGCATTGTTATTAGCAATGTTTGGATTATCAAAATAGATTTGTTTTTTAATACCTTCAGCATTTTGAAGAATCATATCAAAGTCTCCAACCTGTTCTGGAGCATCTTTCATTTTAACCACTTCGCACTTTTTCTCAAGAAAATCAACCGAGATGTAAGCATCTTTCTGAAAAAAACGTGTTTTACGCATATTTTTTAATGAGATTCTGCTCGCTGTTAAATTAGCCACACAACCATTTTCAAACTCAATTCGGGCATTGGCAATATCGGGTGTATCACTAATGACTGAAACGCCACTGGCAGAAATATGCTTGACTTTAGAATTAACTACACTTAAAATAATGTCAATATCATGGATCATTAAGTCTAAAACTACGGGTACATCGGTACCTCTTGGATTAAATTCCGCCAGTCTATGTGTTTCAATAAACATAGGCTCATGAATATCATTTTTAACGGCAATAAAAGCTGGATTAAATCGCTCTACATGTCCTACTTGTCCTTTTACATGGTTTTCGGCTAATAAAGTCCTGATTTTTTCAGCTTCTTCAACGGTTTTAGATATTGGTTTTTCAATAAAAATATGTTTCCCTTTGGTAATGGCCTTTAAGGCACAATCATAGTGTGAAAGTGTAGGCGTAACAATATCTACAACATCTACAACATCAATTAAATCTTCAATAGAATGAAAGAATTTATACCCAAATTCGGCTTCAACTTTTTTACCGTTTTCAGAATCAGCATCATAAAAACCAATAAGGTTATATTTTTTAGATTGATTGAGTAGTCTTAAATGAATTTTCCCAAGGTGACCAGCACCAAGAACACCAGCTTTTAGCATTTTTATTAAGGTTTTCAACAAAAATAGCATATTTAAGGCTTGAAATTCATAATAATCTACTAATTTTTTATGGATTATTTGCGAAAAATTAATGCCTAATAAATTGTTTTTAGCTAAAATGTTTGACTAATTTTAGACTTGAAAAGACGACGAACATTGAAAGATACATTTAAGCATAAAGGATTACGGCAGCAGTTGGTTAAAGTGATAAAAACCAAGGGAATAAAAGATGAAAACGTTTTAAAGGCCATTGGAGAAGTGCCCAGGCATTTATTTATGGATTCTGGATTTCTGGACCATGCCTATCAAGATAAAGCATTTCCAATTGCGGCAGACCAAACCATTTCGCAACCTTATACAGTGGCCTTTCAATCGGAATTGCTTCAGGTTAAAAAAGGCGATAAAATTCTTGAAATAGGAACGGGTAGTGGGTATCAAACCGCTGTTTTATGTCAGTTGGGAGCCAAAGTTTACAGTATTGAACGACAATTAGAACTTTTTAAAAAAGCCAGTTTGTTTTTGCCAAAGTTGGGATATAGAGCTAAAAAACTCATTTTTGGTGATGGTTACAAAGGGTTACAAGAAGAAGCTCCTTTTGATAGCATTATAGTTACTGCAGGCGCACCATTTGTACCAAAACCTTTGTTAAACCAATTAAAAATAGGAGGAAGGTTAGTGATTCCTGTTGGTGAAACGGTTCAAATTATGACGTTATTTATAAGAACAGAAGAAAGAGAATTTGAACAACATGAATTTGGTGAATTTAGATTTGTGCCTTTGCTCGAAGATAAGAATTAAGCAGGATTATTCACACGCTTATTTTATGATAAAGACTTAAGTTTTATCTAAATATTTTTTTGGAATAGGATGTTCTTCACTTTCCTGAGACCAATAGATATTAATAATCCACCATCGTTTCCCATCATTTAAAAGCTGAATGCTGTTTATGCCTCTCATAAAAGGCTTTTCATCTATTTCGCTAGTAAAAGATTCGTAGGTGCTAAAAGCGTGGGTGATGTTTCCAAAGGTATGCACCGTTCTAAATATTTCTTTTTCAAAAAAACCATTTTTTATAAGCCATTCTCCAGAACTTTCAATATAGTCCTCTGGGGTCATATAACGAACTTTATAAGTATTGTCCTGACTTTTTCCGGAAGGGATTAATTTAGCCCCAGGTTTAAATAGATATTTAAATTGCTTCCAGTTTCTTTCTTTACCTTTTTCACCGGAAATAACAGCATACAATGTTTTTATGGTACTATCTAAAGTTTTTACGCTTGAACTGTCAATGCTTTGAGTTTGGGTTGAATCTTTTTCAGATGTTACCTCTTTATCTTGTCCATTTAAATTAAAGGAGAGTAAGATAAATAGAAGTATGGTAGCCAGAGATTTCATTTAAATTTCCATTGGATTATTTATAGATTTTTTTAACGCGATCTAAATCACGTTTATTATCTCGGTCTTTAATAGTTTCACGCTTATCGTATAATTTTTTTCCTTTAGCTAAGGCTACATCAAGCTTAGCATAGCCTTTATCGTTGATAAATAATTTAAGGGGAATTATGGTAAGACCAGTATTTTGAACTTCTTTTTGAAGTTTTTTTAATTCTTTTTTATTCAAGAGCAGTTTTCGTTCTGCTTTGGGTTTATGATTGTAATAGGTGCCATATAAATACTCTTCTATGTTCATGTTAATTACAAAGAGTTCACCTTGTTCATTAAATTCGCAAAAACTTTCGGCAATAGAAGCTTTACTGCTTCTAATAGATTTTATTTCGGTGCCCGTTAATACAATACCAGCGGTGTACTTATCTAGTATTTCGTAGAGAAAGCGAGCTTTTTTGTTTTGTATGTTGATGTTTTTTTGCATGATGGCAAAATTACATAATTTTAGCTTGTCACCTTTTTAAAAGCATTAGTTTTTATGGATTCAAAGGAAAACACATGCTAGTTATAAAAAATTGTTTTTTATGGTTGTCCCATAAAACATTTGTATTTTTGTTTTTATTTTTTAATTTATAACACCACAAATATTATATGAATTTATACGATGTAGCCGTAATTGGTTCAGGACCTGGAGGATATGTTGCAGCCATACGTTGCGCACAATTAGGCATGAAAACTGCCATTATTGAAAAGTACACTACCCTAGGTGGTACTTGTTTAAATGTAGGTTGTATTCCAAGTAAGGCTCTTTTAGATTCTTCACACCATTATGAAGATGCAATCAAACATTTTGAAGAACATGGCATTGATATACCTGGCGATATTAAGGTGAATTTAAAACAAATGATTGCAAGAAAGCAAGCCGTTGTTGATCAAACTACTGGCGGAATTGATTTCTTGATGAAGAAAAATAATATTGATGTGTACCAAGGGTTAGGAAGTTTTAAAGATTCGACCCATATTACCATTACTGGAAAAGAAACCTTAGAAATTGAAGCTAAAACTACCATCATTGCTACAGGAAGTAAACCATCTAGTTTACCTTTTATTTCCATTGATAAAGAACGGATTATCACATCTACTGAAGCTTTAAAACTAACAGAAATTCCAAAGCATTTAATAGTCATTGGTGGTGGCGTTATTGGCTTGGAACTTGGACAAGTGTACAAACGTTTAGGTTCAGAAGTAACCGTTATTGAATATATGGACAGAATTATTCCAACCATGGATTCTGGCTTATCTAAAGAACTTAACAAAGTCCTTAAAAAACAAAAATTTAAGATTGAAACGTCTCATAAAGTCAAATCTGTAGAAAGAAAAGGTAATGAAGTTATTGTAAAAGCCGATAATAAAAAAGGAGAAGAAGTTGTTTTTAAAGGCGATTACTGCTTGGTATCTGTAGGCAGAAAGCCTTACACAGATGGCTTGAATACAGAAGCGGCAGGTGTTAAGCTAACAGATAAAGGTCAAATAGAAGTGAATGATCATTTGCAAACATCTGCTAAAAATATTTATGCCATTGGTGATGTGGTTAAAGGTGCTATGTTAGCTCATAAAGCTGAAGAAGAAGGCGTTTTTGTTGCAGAAACCATTGCAGGACAAAAACCACATATCAATTATAATTTAATTCCTGGGGTTGTTTATACATGGCCAGAAGTTGCTAGTGTTGGTAAAACAGAAGAGCAACTTAAAGAAGCAGGAATAGACTATAAAACGGGTTCTTTTCCAATGCGTGCATTAGGAAGAAGTAGAGCAAGTATGGATTTAGATGGGTTTGTAAAAATTTTAGCAGATAAAAAAACGGATGAAATTTTAGGTGTTCATATGATTGGTGCTCGTGCAGCCGATATGATTGCAGAAGCTGTAGTTGCTATGGAATTTAGAGCCAGTGCCGAAGATGTTTCAAGAATGTCTCATGCGCATCCTACCTTTACAGAAGCTATTAAAGAAGCGGCATTAGCAGCCACTGAAAATAGAGCTTTGCATATTTAAAGCGTAATTTCAGAAAAAAAATAGATTTGTTTAAAGCAATAAAGTTTAAAGGTAATTTAAACTTTATTGCTTTTTTATTAAATGTTTAAGGGTAGTATTGACGGTACTAAGTAAGCATTGGCATTGAAATGGCACTTTATCAATAGTAATAATGCCCTTTAGCTAATTTTATAAAAGTGGCTTAATTTTAAATTCGAATCAATCACACCATATTCAAAGACCTGTCGGGTTTCAAAATCCTGACAGGTCTAAGAAAGTACTTTTTTATATAGGAAATGCTAAATCATTCAACTTTAAATCTCCAACCAAACGGATCTTCACACTTATTGGTTTGTATATCGGTAATCCGCTTTTTCAAGAAACCAGCATAAGGCTTGCTTTGTTCAGGAATATCAAAATCTTCACCATGATACCCAAACCCAGAAATAGGAGAAATAACAGCAGCCGTTCCAGCGCCAAACATTTCTCTTAAGGTACCATTTCTAGCGGCAGCAACCACTTCATGAACCTTAATTTTTCTTATCTCAACAGAGATTCCTTCTGCTTTGGCAATGTCAATAACACTTTTGCGGGTAATTCCATCCAATATGCGGTCGCTGGTGGGTCCAGTAATTAAGGTGTCATTGATTCTAATAAAGATATTCATGGCACCAGCTTCCTCAATGTATTCATGAGTATTGTCATCGGTCCAAATAACCTGTTGATATCCTTTTTCAATGGCTAATTGTGTTGGGTAAAACTGACCGGCATAATTTCCACCTGCTTTTGCAAAACCAACGCCACCATTGGCAGATCTCGAATAGGTTTCTTCAATAAGAACTTTTACTTTTCCGGCAAAATAAGAACCAGAAGGTGCCGTTGCAATGATAAATTTATACTCATTGGACGGCGATGCATGAAATCCATTTCCAGTAGCAAAGATAAAAGGCCTGATGTATAATGAACAGCCTTCATTTTTAGGAATCCAGTCACTATCTACCTTTAGTAAGGTTTTTAATCCTTCCATAAAATAATTTTCTGGCACTTCAGGAATAGCCAAACGTTTTGCAGAGATGTTTAAACGTTTGCAATTATCAATCGGTCTAAATAAATAAACATCATTATTGGCGTCTTTGTAGGCTTTCATGCCTTCAAAAATAGATTGTCCATAATGAAATATTTTAGCGGAAGGATCCAAAGTAATAGAATGGTAAGGCACCACTTTGGGAGCTTGCCATTTCCCATCTTTAAAATCGCATTCCAGCATATGATCTGAAAAAGTACTTCCAAAACTTAAATGCTCAAAATCCACATCATGAATTTTAGATGTTTTAGTTTTAATTACTTCTATGTTATTGATTACAGCATTCATAGTTTAATAGTTTTATAGTACAAATTTAAATAAAAAGCATATTAAAAAAAGGCTATATTTGAACAATTCTAATAATATTATAATTTTTACACTATGAAGTCAATTTTCTTTGCATTTATATGCGTTTTCATGTTAAATTCTTGTAAAAAAACAAATGAAGAAACCCCAAAAGAATCAAAAGAAACGCCCAAAATGACCTATTCTTCTTTTGGAAAAGAAATTATTGCAGACGATGCCATTGCTGTAAAATCCATGGCCGAACATTACAAAATAATGAAATCTGGCGATAGTATTCAAACCAAAATGATAGCTAAGGTAGAAGAGGCTTGTTAGGCAAAAGGTTGCTGGATGAAAGTAGATTTAGGAAATAATGAACAAGTTATGGTAAAGTTTAAGGATTACGGATTTTTTATGCCAAAAAATATAGCTGGTAAAGAGGTCATTATTAATGGACAAGCCTTTGTTGAAGAAGTATCGGTAGATGACCAACACCACTATGCTGAAGATTCGGGTGCTTCTTTTGAAGCTATTGCAAAAATTACTGAACCAAAACGAACCTATTCTTTTGAGGCCAATGGTGTTTTACTAATAAAGTAAATTGAAACGCAAGATAGTTATTACCAACGATGGTTCTTCAACCATTTTTTTGCCCGAATGGAATGAACAATATCATTCCATGCACGGTGCCATTCAAGAAGCCTATCATGTATTTATAAAACATGGATTGCATTATTTCGTTGAAAAACACCCCAATTTTAAAGAGCCCATTTCTATTTTAGAAATAGGGTTTGGTACTGGTCTTAATACTTTTATTAGCTATTTAGAAGCAGAAAAGTTAAACCTAACCATAAATTATTGCGGTGTTGAAGCCTTTCCTGTAAGTTTGGATGAAATCAATCAATTAAATTATATCGAAGAATTGCAAGCTCAAGACAAGGCAGGATTGTTTAGGTGTTTGCATGATTCTGAATGGGAAACCGAACAAGAAATTTCACAAAACTTCAAACTAACCAAGCAAAAAAAGTTTTTTATTGATATTGTAGAAACCAATAAATACCATCTTATTTATTTTGATGCCTTTGGTGCGCGTGTTCAACCAGAATTATGGACAGAACCAATTTTTAAAATCATGTGCAATGCTTTAAAAACTCAAGGTGTTTTAGTAACCTATTCTGCCAAAGGAAGTGCGCGCAGAGCCATGCAAACCGTTGGTTTTACCGTGGAAAAACTCCCTGGTCCACCAGGAAAACGTGAAATGTTACGAGCTTGTAAAGAAGCTCGTAACATTCGGTAAAGCGAATGGTGCCAAATGTTACGAGGAATTAAATGGATTAAGTGATAATTAACAATGAAGAATTCTGTTGAATTGTTTAATCGTTGAATTGTTAACTTGACCACTAAAACCAAAATGTTAAACCTAGCCTAATTATACAGAGCATTGTTTACTCATTTTGTAACTTTATAAAAAAAGAACATGCGCGTATTAATTACAGGTGCCACTGGATTAATTGGAAAAGAAATTGTTAGACTTTGCCATAAGCAAGCTATGGACGTTCATTATTTAACGACCAGTAAATCTAAGATTTCCAATCAGCAAAATTATAAAGGGTTTTATTGGAACCCTAAAAATAATGAGATTGATATTCAAAGCTTTGAAAACGTAGATACGATTTTTCATTTAGCTGGAGCAACCGTTTCAAAACGTTGGACTTCTAGTTATAAACAAGAGATTTTGTCAAGCAGATTAGAAGCTACACAAACTCTGGTGAATGCTTTAAAAAATAATCCAAACCAAGTAAAGCACATCATTTCTGCAAGTGCAATTGGACTGTATCCAGATTCCATATCTAATTATTATGAAGAAGATCATTCCAAAGGCGATGATACTTTTTTGAGTAACGTTGTAAAACAATGGGAAGCAGCTGTAGATGAATTTTCAAATTTAAATATGATGGTTTCTAAAATAAGAATAGGGTTGGTGTTATCCAATAAAGGTGGTGCTTTGCCCGAAATACTTAAACCCATAAAGCTAGGTTTAGGCTCCAGTTTTGGAACGGGCCAAGCTTGGCAATCATGGATTCATATTAACGATTTAGCCCGACTGTTTTTGTTTGTTTATATGCATCACTTAGAAGGCGCTTATAATGCGGTAGCTCCCAATGCTGTTTCCAATCAAGAACTTACAAAGCTTTGTGCCAAAGTATTGGATAAGCCTTTGTTTATGCCTAACATTCCTAAAATTCTTATGAAATTGGTTTTGGGTGAGATGCATACCTTGTTATTTTTAAGTCAGCGCGTAAGTTCAAAAAAAATTGAAGAGGCTGGTTTTGAGTTTAAGTACCATCATTTGCAACCTGCTTTAGAAGCACTTCTTAAATAGGATATGGAATCTTTTTCAAATTTTTTAAAAGAAGTAAGTTCAGAAAGTCTCTATGTTCTTAATAAAGAGATACCACTTATAAAGTATGTACCGATTAATTTGTCATTTAAAAATACCGAGTTAGAAGCAGTCGATGTATCGTCATCTATCGCATTAGGTCATTTTATCTATAAAGCCATAAAAAAGCAAAACGGACGTATTGGTTTTGGAGGTTATAACGAAAAAAGAACAATATACAGACGTAGCAACCATTTTAACTCGTTGGATGTTGAAAGTGAACGAAACATTCATTTAGGTGTGGATTTATGGTGCGAAGCAGAATCTAAAGTATATACGCCTTTAGATGGAACGGTTCATAGTTTTAAGAATAATATGAATGATGGCGATTATGGACCAACCATTATTTTAAAGCACTTAATAGATGGCATAACGTTTTACACGCTTTATGGTCATTTAAGTTTGAAATCTTTATATAATTTGGCACTTGGACAAAAAGTCTTTCAAGGAGATTGCATAGCAACTTTAGGCAATTCGTCTGTTAATGGCGATTATCCGCCACACTTGCATTTTCAAATTATTAAAGATATGCAAGATTTTAAGGGCGATTATCCGGGTGTTTGCAGTAAAAAGGATTTAGATTTTTTTTTAGAAAACTGTCCGGATCCCAATTTATTGTTGAAACTTAAAATTTTTAATACTTGTTAATGTAGTCCGTGTTTCTTTTTTACTTTATTTTCAAAGGCCATGTTCTTATGCCTTGTCATCATAAATTAATTTAAAGTCATTTAAATAACTATTCAGAAATTATATAGCTTTAATATTGAATATGGGTGCTTTTACAAACGGATGTTTATAGATTTTTAAACAAAATTAATTCTTAACAAAACGAAAATCACCTAAAAAATTGCTTTTTAGACCACCTCTTTGTTTTATATTTACATTCCGATAATTTTCGCGACATTTTAGTGACAATTTTTCAGTATAATTTTTAGGGCAAGAAAATTGTTATCTAATTTGGGCATTACTATAACACTCAACGTTTAAACGTTAAAACATATGAGTTTTTTTAAAAAAATATTTTCAACAGAAAAAAAGGAAACCCTCGATAAAGGATTAGAGAAATCCAAAACAACCTTTTTTAATAAACTAAGCAAAGCCGTAGCCGGAAAATCTAAAGTTGACGAGGATGTTTTGGATAATCTTGAAGAAATTTTAGTCTCTAGTGATGTAGGGGTTAGTACCACCTTAAAAATTATTGAACGTATAGAAAATAGAGTTTCTAAAGACAAATATCTGGGAACCGATGAACTAAATGCAATTCTTCGTGAAGAAATAGCGGGCTTGCTATCAGAAACCAACTCAGGTGAGGATACAGAATTTACCATTCCACAAAACAAAACACCTTATGTAATTATGGTTGTGGGCGTTAATGGCGTTGGTAAAACAACAACCATTGGTAAATTAGCAAGCCAATTCAAAAAACAAGGATTAAAAGTTGTTTTAGGAGCAGCAGATACCTTTAGAGCAGCAGCTATTGACCAATTACAAGTGTGGGCCGATAGAGTAGATGTGCCCTTAGTGAAACAGCCTATGGGAAGCGATCCGGCTTCTGTAGCTTTTGACACGCTTAAAAGCGCTGTAACGCAGCATGCAGATGTTGTAATTATTGATACTGCCGGGAGATTGCACAATAAAGTTAATTTGATGAATGAGTTAACTAAAGTTAAGCGAGTCATGCAAAAAGTCATTGATGATGCACCTCATGATGTGATGTTGGTTTTAGATGGTTCTACAGGGCAGAATGCTTTTGAACAAGCTAAACAATTTACAGCGGCTACTGAAGTAACTTCCTTAGCAGTAACCAAACTGGACGGAACCGCCAAAGGTGGCGTTGTTATAGGAATATCAGACCAATTCCAAATACCTGTTAAGTATATAGGTGTTGGAGAAGGTATCGACGATTTACAGGTGTTTAATAAATATGAGTTTGTGGATTCTTTTTTCAAATAAAATTTCCGAGAATTCCGATAGCTATCGGGAAGGAATCTTTTAATCAATCAAAGCATTAATCTTTTCCCAAAGGTTATTATCGAATTCCGTGGGGCCAAGTTCATCTTGTTCTGCGCTGTCTCCCATCCGCACAATTACCAATCCTTTACTTGGAACAATGTGCAATTTTTGGTCGAAAGCACCCAATCCAGCAATCAAATCATCCGGTGCATTTGGTATTAATTTACCTGTAAATAAGGTTTCTGAACCTGGCACTTTAAAATTGCTTTTTCCATTCAACCAATATAAATACCCATACGATTTATTTAAATCTTGAGACGTTGTCGTCATCTCAACAAAATAATCTTTGTCTGCAAGTATGGTTGTGTTGTCCCAAACGCCTTGGTTCAAAGTCAATAATCCAAACCGCGCCATACTTCGGGCATTACTTAAATAAAGGTTTAAATCACTAGTTTTAACCCAGCTGCCTGTCATCCCAATTTTATCGCGTATTTTGGCATTAAAATAAGTTTTAAAATCTTGTTGAACAGCACCCGTCACAACGTTATCAAGTACCGTGTATGCGCCTTGGTGGTAATACCAATAGGTGTTTGGTTCATTTTTATATTGAAAACACTCTGGGTCGGTACAAAAATTTTGCGGTACGGTATAGTCCAATCCGGTAGTCATCGTTAAATGGTTGCGTACAGTAATTTTCGATTCTTGTTCTAACGTTAAAGAGGACCAGCCAGTACCCATATAATCTGAAGATGGATTGTCAATCGACAAAAAACCTTCTTCTTGTGCAATTCCAACAGTAAAAGCGGTTAAGGTTTTTGCTGCGGAATTCCAAGAATGAATGGTAGATTGCTCAAAAGAGCCAAAATATTTTTCAATAACAATTTTTCCATCCTTTAAAATGATAAAAGCATCTGTGGGATTGGCTTCCAGAAAATCATAAAGCGGTTGTTCTGCACTGGTATTCCAACCCACATTGGCAATGAAAAGCGTTTCCCAAGCATTGGAATTTACAGGTGGAAAATAAAGTGTTTTAGCTTCAGCAGGTTCGTCTTTAGAGCAGTTAAAAAACGACAGAATAGCAATAAGTAACAAAAAATTTATACGTTTCATAAAGTAGGTTTTAAAAACAGGACACACAAATATATAAAAGGTTTAGGTATAAATAGTTATAAAGTTAAATGTTACTTCAACTAAACGGCAAACAACTAAACAACAAACAAATCAAAATCATTATGTATCTTTGCGCCCTGATTTATAAAAGTATGCGCACAAAATCTTTAAAGAAAAACCGAATTAATGTAGTAACCCTTGGCTGTAGTAAAAATGTTTACGATAGTGAGGTGTTGATGGGGCAATTAAAAGCCAGTGGAAAAGATGTGGTTCATGAAGAGGAAGGCAATATTGTGGTTATTAATACTTGTGGCTTTATTAACAATGCCAAGCAAGAAAGCATCAATACCATTTTAGAATATGTGCAAAAAAAGGAAGATGGAGACGTCGATAAAGTATTTGTTACGGGTTGCTTAAGTGAACGTTACAAGCCAGATTTATTAAAGGAAATCCCAAATGTGGACGAGTATTTCGGAACCACAGAGTTGCCTAGTTTATTAAAATCTTTAGGTGCTGATTATAAACATGAATTGATTGGTGAACGCTTAACAACCACGCCAAAAAACTATGCTTACTTAAAAATTGCCGAAGGTTGCGACAGGCCATGTAGTTTTTGTGCTATTCCATTAATGCGCGGAAAGCATAAAAGTACTCCTATTGAAGATGTTGTAATTGAAGCTGAAAAATTGGCAGCAAAAGGGGTCAAGGAATTGATTTTAATTGCACAAGATTTAACCTACTACGGACTCGATTTATACAAAAAACGAAATCTTGCTGAGTTGCTGGAAGCACTTGTAAAGGTCGAAGGCATTGAATGGATTCGATTGCATTATGCCTTTCCCACAGGATTCCCAATGGATGTGTTGGATGTTATGAACAGAGAACCTAAAATTTGTAATTATCTTGACATACCGTTGCAACATATATCCGATTCTATTTTGAAAAGCATGCGACGCGGAACCACTAAAGAAAAAACCACTAGGTTGCTACAAGATTTTAGAGCTACAGTACCTAATATGACTATAAGAACCACCTTGATTGTAGGCTATCCCGGAGAAACCAACCAAAACTTCCAAGAGTTAAAACAGTGGGTAAAAGAGATGCGTTTTGAACGTTTAGGTTGTTTTACCTACAGTCATGAAGAAAATACCCATGCATATCATTTAGAGGATAATGTGCCCGAAGAGGTAAAACAACAACGTGCTAACGAGATTATGGAACTGCAATCACAAATTTCGTGGGAACTCAATCAGGAAAAAATTGGCAACACCTTTAAAGTGGTTATTGATAGAAAAGAAGGAAATTATTTTGTTGGTAGAACCGAATTTGATTCGCCCGATGTAGATAATGAAGTTCTTATTGATGCTACTAAAACCTATTTAAAAACAGGTGAGTTTGCAACGGTTAAAATTACAGAAGCAGCCGATTTTGATTTGTATGCCGAGGTTGTTAATTAATGGAATTAGCCATGATTTATAGAATTTTATTAAAACCATTAAGTCTGTGTTTCATTTTATGGAATTCTTTATCAGTGTAATCGTGGCTAAAAATCATTCAATTATTCAATCTCTTGGTGGGTGCTTACTGCAATGCGGTTCCAAGTAAAAAGTAACATATAAGTTTACAAATTATATAAAAAGTAAACATATAAGTTTACAAAAAATAAATTAAAATCTAAAATCACTACAAAACTAACAACCCATTTTCTCGTAAAACGTTTATAGGTTTTGAAAACCAAAACAATTCAAAATCCTCAAACTGGGTTTCAAAATCTTTTTTTAATTCTGAAAAGAAAGGCAATTGTGAGTGGTTTGGGCTTAATGTTTCTAATATATTTAAAAACCAAATACCTTGATTTTTGTCAAAAGTTACTGTAAACGTATCAGTTGTACTGTGAAACGTGGCTTGTAACGCATAATACGTTTGCCCCTTTTTGGTTTTGGAAGTTTCCGTTACCAAAGGTTTCGTACCCAACCACAGTATTTTTGCAGTTGGTTTGATGTTGAAATGAACATCTGTTTCTAAACAGTTATGGATATAATCGGGTTTAATGGTGGTTTTCGGGATTTTAAAATCGAACCAATCTTGCAGCGGCAATTCAAACCCAATGCCGTGCATATAATTAAAAAGCGATTTTTTTAATCCTAAACTAAACTGGTTATGGTCAATGCCAGTGGTATCGGTAAAGGCAATATCGTTATTGGCAAACGTAATGGGTTTTGTGTTTGGGATTATGTGGTATGCAGAAGGATTCAATCCAATCGGGCTATGCGCCGTTAGTGCAAACTGATGCCAAAAGCCAGATTGCAACATGCCAATTTCGAATAACTGACGTACCATTTCCAAACTATCAACCGTTTCCTGAACGGTTTGTGTTGGGTAACCGTACATTAAATAAGCGTGAACCATAATGTTGGCTTCGGTAAAATTTCGTGTGACTTGCGCGACTTGCTCCACGGTAACGCCTTTATCAATCAGTTTCAATAATCTATCCGAGGCCACTTCCAGTCCACCAGAAACAGCAATACAACCCGATGCTTTTAATAGCAAGCACAAATCTTTGGTAAAGTTTTTTTCAAACCGAATGTTGGTCCACCACGTCACGGAGAGCTTTCGTTTTATGATTTCCAAAGCCAAGGCTTTCATGAGCGACGGTGGTGCGGCTTCATCCACAAAATGAAATCCGGTTTCGTTGGTTTGTTCTATGAGTTGTTCAATACGATCCACCAATAATTTGGCGGCTATGGGTTCGTAAATTTTAATGTAATCCAACGAAATATCGCAAAAGGTACATTTTCCCCAATAGCAACCATGTGACATGGTGAGTTTGTTCCATCTGCCATCGCTCCATAAACTGTGCATGGGGTTTGCGATTTCTATCACTGAAATATAGTTGTTTAATAGTAAATCGGAATAATCAGGTGTGCCAACTTCTTCTTGTTTATAATCTGGTTTTGTGGCATTGTTTTTATATACAACCTTGTAGTTTTCTAAAAGGAAGGTGCGTTTAAAAGATATAGCTTCTTTTTCAGCACTTCGACTGCGCTCAGTGTGACAAACATTTTCGTAAAGTAATTCAATGGGCAATTCGCCATCATCCAAGGTAATAAAATCAAAAAACTGAAATACTCTAATGTCGGTAACTGACCGTAATTCGGTATTTGGAAAACCGCCACCCATAGCCACTTTCATGCTTGGGTAATTGGCCTTTATATATTGGGCACACCTAAAGGCACTGTATAAATTTCCGGGAAACGGCACCGAAAAACACACTAATTGGGGTTCAATTAATTTTAATTTTTCTTCAATAATGTTTAAAGTGATGATATCAATATATGTCGGTTCACTTTGTAATTGTTCATATAATTCATCAAACGTATTGGCACTTTGCCCTAAGCGTTCTGCATAACGACTAAAACCAAAATGGTCATCAATACATTCCACAATAAAATCGGATAAATCTTCCAGATACAAGGTGGCTAAATGTTTGGCTTTGTCTTGTATGCCCATAGTACCGAATGCCCAATCCAATTCATCTAATTGCTCAAACCGTGATGCTTGTGGTAAAAAATTGTCGGTGCAGATTTGTCTGGCAAAGGATGGTTTTTTGCCTTGTAAAAAGGCAATCACATCATCTAAAGGTTGTAAATATGCGTTTTTTAAACTATAAATTCTTTGTGCATTTTCAGAGGTGATGCGATTATTTTCAGAAGCTATTTCAAACAGATTCTGAAATGTTTTTTTTGAAAACAGTCCTAAAATCACTTCAATACCCAAATCCATTTGAAATGAAGAAATATGCTTTGTATTCAAAAAACCTTTTAAATAGCATGTTGCAGGATACGGCGTGTTTAATTGCGTAAACGGAGGTGTGATGAGTAAAAGGTCTTTCAAAGGATGTTTATAAAAATAAAACAAATATAACTGAAAACTGTCACTGCTTTATGCAATCATTCATTTTACATTAAAGTTGAGTCTTAATTATTTGGCCTTAAATTTAAATTAATCTTTAATATAACTTTTGAGTAATGCTTGCTTTTTAGGAGGAATGGCTTCACTATTAGTAACTATTTTCAATAAATCTTGATCTTTGTCTTTGGAATGAATTAAACGAAACAGGTCTGCTACAGAAATCCTGTTTTCGGGTCTTTTAACTAAATTAAAAGTATCATCAACATTGACATAACCTTCTTCAAGAATGCTTAAATAAGTGCCGCCAAAACCGTGTTCTATAAATTGTTTTAGAACTGTTTGTGTTCCAAATTTATATCCTAATTTATAACAAGGTTCTCTGTATTGAGAAATTTGTACCAATGCTTCACCAACTTTATAGATATCGCCTAAATAAACCTGGGTTTCATCAAACTCAGAAACCGTTAAGTTTTCGCCGAACATACCCCAATTCCATTCTAAATTTGGATATAGGTTTTTCCAGTAAGGATATTGTTCTGCGGAAAACATATAGCAGGCTTTATAAAAACCACCATGATGCTCACGATCTGATACTTCATCATTTTTTACATCGGATTTGCCTATAAAAATAGGTTTATTGGTTGGATTTTTATAAATACCAGTGGTTTCTTCTTTTCCGTTCCAAATAATGGTGGTTGGAGTGGCTAGGTTTGTTGAGATGATTTTCATCTGTTAATATTTATTGTTTTTAAAGGTCAGATGGAATTCGCCATTATCATATCGGTTGGTATGAGCTTAATTGTTATGGCTCATTTCATCTGTTAATTTTTATTGTTTTTAATCGGTCAGACGGAATGCCTTATTAAACATTTTGTAGGTTTGCAAATTGTTAATGGGCATTTCATAAAATAAAAGTAATAAAAAACCACCTTGATTTCGCAAAGTGGTTTTAAAAATAACATGGTTAGTATTATTGTATTATAAATTTCTTGGTTTCAAGGTTATTATTTTTATAATCAACTTTTAAAATGAAAATGCCTTGATTTAAAAAGCTTAAATCGGTTTCTTTATGGATGGTATTAGATTCATATACTTTTTGAGCGAGAAGATTATAAATGGTGATTTTTTTTATTTCAGATAGGTTTTGATTAGCATCAAAATGTAGTTTATTGTTAAAAACATAAAAAGAGTGAGGTTTTTTTATTGGGTTGTCTGAAATTGCTAAGGAATTATTGTTGTATAAATTTGAAATATCTGAGGCAGATAATGCAGTTTTGTACATTCTAAGGTCGTCAATACTTCCGTTAAAATATTCAGCACCAGAACGCGCACCAATAGTAAGCGCATTAGTAACCAAACCATAAGGGCTTGTAGCTGTTGTGTGGGAAGCTAAAACCCCATTAATGTATAGGTTCTTGGAATTATCAGTATTGGATACAACAGCGATATGATTCCAAACACCAGCAGTAAGGGGTAATGAATTGGAATTAGCAAATTCTTTGTATTCAAATTGTAACAAACCAGTAGATTTTGTTCTTAATAAATAATTGGTGTTAGAGAGGTAGTTTGATTTTCCTAAAATCATGGCGTTTTGAAGTGTATTGGGTTTTATCCATACCGAAATACTTAATTCATCACTACAATTTAAAAGATCATCATGAGCAATCGTTATGATATCATTTCCATCAAAACTGTAGGCACTATCAGGGTTTCCAAATCTATCTGAAGTTAACGTTGCACCACTAACAGTTCCATGTAAGTTGTTGCCACTTTCATCATTAGCATTGCCGTTAAAAGGGTAGTAGGCAACTAAGTTTAATGTTTCATATAATTTAACATCGTCAAAATAAATCATACTATTACCATACAATTCTACGGATGTAGGAGAAACAGTTGTTAGAAGCGGAAACTCTGTAATTGTTGTCCCACTTGTGCTTGAACTTGCCTGTTCGCCATTAATGTATACTTTATAGGTTCCAGCTGCTGTATTAGTCTCAATTTTAGCGTGATACCAGGTGTTTGACGAGGCAGTCTGCAAAACATATTGTGTTCCATATCCTCCAGAACTTCCTGTATGGTAATAGGTAATAAGGTTACCATTATAAAATTCAATCCTAGCTAGAAAAGCGCCCCAAGTAGCAGCTGATGGATTTCCAATTGCCAATCCACATCTTCCACCGGAAACGACATTTTCTGCCAACATCCATCCTTCGAGGGTTACTTCATTAGGCATTTCAGCAACACTTTTGCTAAGGTTGGCTGCCCAGCCTGAACCAGAAACCTGAAATGAATGAATGCCATTTTTTACTGGATTATCAACAACTTTTTGATTGGCACTGCCTGTTCCGTCGAACCGAATCACCCAACCGTCCGGAAGTGTACCAAGGACATCATCTTCAAAATTATCATTAACCATGTAAGTTTGAGAGAATAAATTCAAGCATAGAAAGCTTGATAACAAGAAAAATAATTTTGTTTTCATGACTTAATAAATTCATTTAAAATTGACTAATAAATATAATCAACAGAACGTATTAAAAAGATGACAAAAGTCATGTGAGACATAAAAAAAACCACCTTGATTTTACAAGATGGTTTTTGATATTTAGAATTGCTGAATAATTTCAGTGAGACAACTTATTTTATCATTTCGTAACTACGTTTGATAAAATTGGTCAATTCTTCACCTTTTAACAAGCCTTGAGATAAACGTGCTAAATCTAAACTTTGAGTGATTAAGCGTTCTTGCTTCTTTTTAGTTTTTGTTTCAAGAATTTCACCAACTAATGCAGAATTTGTATTGACTACTAAGTTGTACATTTCTGGGAAATTTCCCATACCAAACATACCGCCGCCACCAGTTTGTTGCATCTCTTTCATACGGCGCATAAATTCTGGTTGGGTAATCATAAAGGGTGAAGCATCGCTATCCATAGGTTCTAATTGCACCATGAATTTTTCCGAAGGAATCACTTCTTTTAAAATAGCTTCAAGTTCGGTTTTTTGTTCATCTGATAATTTAGAAATTTTGGTATCTTCTTTTTTAATTAAATTATCAATATGGTCAGCATCAACACGCGAGAACGTTATCTTCTCTTTTGTTGATTCTAACTTTTGCATCAAGTGAGATACAATTGGTGAATCTAAAAGCAATACTTCATAGCCTTTTGCTTTGGCAGCGTCAATGTAACTGTGTTGTGCATCTTTATCAGAAGCATAAAGAATAACAAGCTTATCATCTTTATCGGTTTGATTTGCTTTTATTTTATTAAATAATTCTTCGTAAGTAAAATAAGTTCCATCAACTGTTGGATACAGTGCAAAAGCATCTGCTTTTTCAAAGAATTTTTCTTCGGAAAGCATGCCGTATTCAATCACAATTTTAATATCATTCCACTTGGCTTCAAACTCTTCTCTGTTGTTATTGAAAATAGATTTTAATTTATCGGCAACTTTTCTAGTGATGTATGATGATATTTTTTTAACAGCACCATCTGCTTGCAAATAACTACGAGATACGTTTAATGGAATGTCTGGCGAATCAATAACACCACGCAGCATGGTTAAAAATTCGGGCACAATGCCTTCTACATTATCCGTTACATACACTTGATTTTGATAGAGTTGTATTTTATCTTTTTGGATGTTTATATCCTGTCCCATTTTTGGGAAGTATAAAATCCCAGTAAGGTTAAACGGATAATCTACATTTAAGTGAATGTTAAATAAAGGCTCTTCAAATTGCATCGGGTACAATTCTCGGTAAAAGCTTTTGTAGTTTTCTTCATTTAAATCAGCAGGCTGTTTGGTCCAAGCTGGATTGGGGTTGTTGATAATGTCATCAACCGTAATTTTTTCTGGTTTTGCATCTTTAGGAGCATCTTCAGGAAGTGCTACGTTTACTTCTTTGGTTCCAAATTTAATTGGAATCGGCATAAACTTGTTATATTTTAAAAGAAGTGTTCTAATACGAGATTCTTCTAAAAATTCTGTAGAATCTTCAGCAATATGAAGAATAATTTCGGTGCCTCTATCGGTTTTGTCTGATGGCTCTAAAGTGAATTCCGGACTTCCATCACAAATCCAATGAGCTGCAGGTGCATCGGTATAAGATTTTGTAATAATCTCTACTTTTTCTGCCACCATAAAGGCTGAATAAAAACCAAGACCAAAATGGCCAATAATGCCAGAATCTTTGGCTGAATCTTTATACTTATCTAAAAATTCTTCAGCACCAGAAAAAGCAATTTGGTTGATGTATTTTTCAACTTCTTCAGCTGTCATACCCAAACCTTGGTCAATAATATGAAGCTTTTTTCCTTTTTTATCTACTTTAACTTCAATTTGTGGATTGCCATATTCAACTTTAGCATCACCAATGCTGGATAAATGCTTTAATTTTAAAGTGGCATCTGTTGCATTACTAATTAATTCACGAAGAAAAATTTCGTGATCACTATACAGGAATTTTTTGATAAGTGGAAAAATATTTTCAACCGATACATTAATATTTCCTTTTGTCATGTTATATATGTTTTAATTATGATTATTAATATGGTTCATTGATAGACAAAAAAAGTACCAAGAGTTAAAAGGTGACAAACTGACACTTTCTGAATTAAGATTCAAAGTTTCAAAGTTTCAAAGTTTACAACTAAACAATTAAACAGTTAAACGATTAAACCTTTAAATCATTAAACGATTAAACATTTTCAAGATTTATGATTTTTATTATAGTAATTTACATATTTAATTTTTACTTTGCTTAAACAAATTAAACGGATTATGTACAATTCAAAGATTATAGGTTTAGGTAAATATCTTCCTGATAACGTTGTTACCAACGATGAATTATCAAAAATGATGGACACCAGCGACGAGTGGATACAAGAACGAACAGGGATACAAGAAAGACGTTGGATAAAAGAAGGAACCAATGATACATCGGCAATTATGGGTGCAAAAGCAGCGAAGATTGCTATTGAGAGAGCTGGTTTAACTAAAGATGATATTGAGTTTATTGTATTTGCTACCTTAAGTCCAGACTATTATTTTCCAGGTTGTGGTGTGCAAATTCAAGATTTGTTAGATATGCCAACTGTTGGAGCTTTAGATGTTAGAAATCAGTGTTCTGGTTTTGTGTATGCTATTTCTGTAGCTGACCAGTTTATAAAAACAGGCATGTATAAAAACGTACTGGTTATTGGGGCCGAATACCATAGTAATGGATTGGACAAAACCACCAGAGGAAGAGGTGTTACCGTAATTTTTGGTGATGGTGCAGGCGCTTGTGTGCTAACAAGAGAGGAAGATACCACCAAAGGCATTCTATCTACTCATTTGCATAGTGAGGGTAAATATGCTGATAAATTAATTGTAGCATCTCCAAGTATAGCGCATTGGGTACCAGAAATTATTGAGGCAGGAGAAGAAGATATATCTTATTTCCCCTATATGGATGGTACCTTTGTCTTTAAACATGCGGTTGTAAGATTTACCGAAGTAATCATGGAAGGTTTAATTAAAAATAATCTTACCAAAGATGATATTGATATGTTAATACCGCATCAAGCTAATCTTAGAATAGCTCAATTTATTCAAAAGAAATTTGGTTTGAGTGATGATAAGATTTTTAATAATATTATGAAATATGGCAATACAACGGCGGCATCGGTTATTATTGCATTAACCGAAGCTTGGGAAGAAGGCAAAATAAATGAAGGAAATCATGTGGTTTTAGCTGCTTTTGGAAGCGGTTTTACTTGGGCAAGTGCCATTATTAAATGGTAAGGTTTTAAAATCAAAAAATCCGAAACAGTTATATTTCGGATTTTTCTTTGCTATTAATCAAACTCCAACTTAATTTTAACCGAAGCTTACACAATAATTAGACGTAAAACTTTTTGGTTTATTTCAAAAAAATAAAAATTTAACAGTTTTTAACTTTTTAAAAACAAAAAACTCGAAATATGAGCTTTCGAGTTTTATGAACTTTTGTTTAATACCATCTTTTTAACGTTTTTGAATTTTATAAAGCTGACTAATTCTAAAAAAATAATAAATAACGTTTGAAGATTTAGATTGTATTTAAACTAATTAACGGTGGTATTGTGTTTTTGTTGTAAGCAAATATAAATTTTAACATACTTTAACATTTGATAGCCAACGGGTTATCAATAAATAAAACGAAAACCCAAAGCAATTGCGCTTTGGGTTTTGTCATTTAATAACCTAACATAGCACTAACCATCAACTATTATGAAGGTCATTAAATAAATCCGCCGCCTCCAGATTTTTCATTATCATCTCTGCTTTTACGTTGGAGCGCTCTGTATTTTCCACCTCCAAATCTGTAGGATAATGCAATATTCCAAGTGTTGCTTTCCCAATTGAATTTTCCTTTTGACGGAAATGGTCTGTCTCCTTCAAATTCAAATTTCATGGTATTTAAAATATCGCTGTAATTGAAACTAAAAGTAGCTCTGTCATCTTCTAAGAAGCCATATCTCAATCCGGTATTTACCATAAACATGGGTTTTCTATTAAATTGCAGTCCGTTTTCTTTACCTCTGTACATGGTAAATAATGATAGGTTCAATTTTTTTGTTGCTTTAAAATTGTTGAATACTCTAAAATTCCATACAACATTATCTACCGAAATGGTTGACACTAAAATATCATCAGCCGTTGCCGTTTCAATGGGTGCATTTAAAACTTCAGCAATTCCTTTTTGATTTCTTGAATACATATCAAAACTGGCATTAAAATTCCACCAACTTGTTGGTTTGTAATTAGAACTTAGTTCTATGCCGTATGCTGTTGTGTTCTCAAAATTATCAAAGCTTAAAATGCTTTTGTTTAAATCCAATCGATCAATAAATAAAGCTCTGTTAATTTCGTCTTCCACAATTCTGTAAAATATGCCCCCGGTAATCGTTCCTTTTTCTAATTTTCTGGTATAATTTATTTCAAATGAATTAGTGAACTGTGGTTGTAAGGTTGTATTTCCAAAGGATGAGATTAAAGGGGTACTCCATTCTCTAATAGGGTTAACTTGCTGTAAACCTGGTCTGTCAACACGACGACTAAAACTTGCTTGATAAGAATTTTTTTCGCTTGGTGAATACGTAAAAAATGCAGAAGGATATATTTGAAAATAATCATTTTTAAATGGGATGGTCTCAATGGAATTTTCAAACGTTTTGATGGCATTGGCATCTTCTGCCACGGTTTCTGCTCTGGCCCCAAGTTGAATGGTCCATTTTTCAAATGATTTACTATAGGTAGCATAGGCCGAATAAATATCTCTTTTGTATAAGAAATCGGTACCAGGTGTTTTTATATATTCATCACCATTATTTGCAATGTCATCTTGATTTTCATTAACAGATAATCCTGTAGAACTATAATCTATATTGGTTTCAAATAATCTGGCTTCTAAACCAACTTCCAGTTTTGCTTTGTCAGATAATGGATTTACATAATCAATATTAGCAACGGTTTGGTCTCGTTTGGTGTACACAAAATCTGTGTAATTTGGCGGAAACGAAAAATTAAAGAAATTAAAATTTGAAACTTCATCATTATTGAACTTACTGTAATCAACTTCAATATCTAGTTTTTCACCTTCTTTAGCAAAAACATGATTGAATACACCATTGTATTGAGAGGATAGATTATCATTCTCATTATCAAATAATTGAAATTGTAGCGGTTGGTTTATATATTGTATGCCTGTGGAACCTGTGCCTTTACCATCATATTTGTTTTGATTTGTAAAGAAAGAAAACGTGTTGTTGTCATTCATATAAAAATCTAAACCAGCTTTATATAAATGTGATTTATTATTGTTTTCAAAATCAAATAATTGCTTTGAGTTGTCATCTAAACGGTCAATGTGTCCTTCATTATCAGAATTGCCAATATTGTTGCCATAGTTTCCAAAAAAATTAAATTTTCCATTCCTATAATTTAAATCTATAGAGCTATTAAAGCGCGCATTTATCTCTTTGGTTAATCCTAAATTTAAATTCCCATTAAATCCAATATTCGTGTTTTTATGAAGTATGATATTGATAATGCCACTCATGCCTTCTGGATTGTATTTTGCTGAAGGATTTGTAATAAGTTCGATACTTTTAATGGAGGTTGAAGGGATCTGTTTCAGTAATTGTGCTACGGGTACGTTTGATAATTTGCCATCAACCATAACGCGTACGTTTTCATTACCACGCAAACTAATGTTGCCTGTTTGTTGGTCGATACTTACCGATGGAATGTTGTTCATTATATCAGAAGCCGTTGCTCCAGAGGTTGTTAAATCTTTGCCAACGGTTATAACTTTTCTGTCCACTTTTTGCTGAATGGTTGAGACTTCAGCAACTACGGTTACTTCATCTAAATTAGCGATATCTTCTTCCAATAAAATGTTGCCTAAGTCAACATCATATACATTATTGCCAATTTCTATGGCTTTTGAGATGGTTTTAAACCCAATATATTGAATGGTTACAATTACTTTTCCGGCAGGTATTTTAGAAATATTAAAAGTTCCGTCATCCAAAGAAATGCCACCAGTAATGGTTTCGTTGGCATCGTTTTTTACAATAATGTTTACATAAGGTAATGGTTCGTTTAGTGAAGCATCTAATATTTTTCCAGAAACAGAACCAGTTCTGGGTTCACTACTTAAAGGTTGAGCACTTATTAATGAACATAACATTAACGCGCACAATAATGCGAATTTTTTCATTTTTTGATTGATTGATTTTATTTTGGTTAATAATTAACAGAACTGATTAGGTTCTTTTTAAAGAGACGACTAAATTTATATTATGTTACTTTTATATTTATCATTAACACTTTTTTAACAAATGAAAAAAAAGATTTTGGTGATTGGAGCTTCTACAAAACCAGAAAGATATTCTTATTTGGCAATGCATAAACTTGTAAATCATGGTTATGAAGTTGTGGCCATTGGTTTAAAGCAAGGAATAGTTGCAGGAATTACTATTGATACAGAATTATTCCCTTATGAAAACATTCATACAGTAACATTATATGTAAATGCCCAAGCACAAAAAGAGTATTATGATTATATAATATCTTTGAACCCAAAACGTGTAATTTTTAACCCAGGAACTGAAAATCCTGAATTTTATCTGTTATTGGAAAAACATCTTATTTTTTATGAAGTTGCGTGTACTTTGGTTCTGCTTTCTACAAATCAATTTTAGTGTTTTCCTTTTCTTGAAATAACGAGCAAGCCTAAAAAGGTTATAAGGCCATTGATTGGTAAAATTTCCCAATGGAAAATGTAATCACCAATAATGCTTTTTGGCAATGACGTAATAAGAAAGCATAAAATAATGGACAGTAAGGCAATAACCCAGGCGTATTGGTCTTTTATTTGCCTTTTGGTAAGAACACCAAACGCAAATAATCCTAATAAGGGACCATAGGTATAAGTGGCAAATTTAAACAGGTTTCCTACCACATTTCCTTCTAAATTATTAAAAATTATGACCACAATAATGAGTAAGATAGAAACGCCAACATGAACCTTTTTTCGGAGTGGCTTTTGTTGTTCAAATGGAAGTTTTTCAATGTTTAAAAAATCTACTGAAAAAGAGGTAGTTAAAGAAGTAAGAGCGCTATCGGCACTGCTATAAGCGGCGGCTATTAAACCAATGATAAAAGCAATAGCAAGCCCATTTCCTAATCCTTGATTCATGGCAATTTCCGGGAATAATAAATCAGTTCTTGTTTTGCCATCTACTACCGGAATACTTAAACCAAATTTTTCCGCATAGATAAACAGTAAAGCTCCTAAAGTTAAAAAAACGAAGTTTACAAGCACTAAAAGCACCGACATTGAGAACATATTTTTTTGTGCTTCTTTCTGATTTTTACAGGTCAGGTTTTTTTGCATCATATCCTGATCCAAACCTGTCATAGCTATCGTTATAAAAATACCACCAATAAAATATTTCCAGAAATAAGTTGAAGCATTGGCGTCATCAAAAAAGAAAATTTTATTTTTTGAGTTGAACGCGTCGCTTTTAAATGTTTCAATAATACTCCAGTCTAATTTTTGAATGATTAAAATAATGGCTACAATTACGGCCGTTAACATGGCCATAGTTTGTAAAGTATCCGTCCATATAATGGTTTTTATGCCACCTCGATTGGTGTAAATCCAGATAAGTAAAATGGATATCACAACGGTTAACCAAAACGGAACGCCTATGGTTTCAAATACGATGTATTGCATGGCTAAAGCCACCAAAAACAATCTAAATGAAGCACCGGTTACACGAGATAATAAAAAGAAAAAAGCACCAGTTTTATAACTAACCGTGCCAAAACGTTGTTCTAAATATTGATAAATAGAAGTAACATTCAATCTGTAGTACAAAGGTAATAAAACAGCCAAAACAATAATATAACCCACAAAAAAACCCAAAACACCTTGTAGATATGCAAATTGTTCGCCTTTAACCAATCCAGGAACCGAAATAAAAGTAACTCCTGAAAGCGATGCACCAATCATTCCAAATGCTACCAAATACCAAGGCGCTCTTTTATTGGCTTTAAAGAAGGCATCATTAGTATCTTCCTTGCCAGTAAAATAGGAGATTAAAATAAGGATGCCAAAATATGCCGCTATTAAAAGAAGTATTTGTGTTGTATTCATATTAAAAATATCTTTGGTAAATTACACATTAATATTTTCAAATTCCAAATGCTGTTGTTTAAATTAAGTTTTAAAATTGTAAATTTGCATTCATGGAATTTTCTTCAAAGTTATTGGAACGAGCCGTTAACGAAATGTCTCAATTACCGGGAATAGGTAAGCGTACGGCATTACGTTTGGTCTTGCACTTGTTAAGACAACCTAAAGAGCAAACACAAGTCTTATCACAAGCATTAACAAACATGAGAAATGATATTAAGTTTTGTAAATCTTGCAACAATATTAGTGATGTAGATGTTTGTGAAATTTGTTCGAACCCAAAAAGGAATCACAACATTATCTGCATTGTTGAAGATGTTAGAGATGTTATGGCCATTGAAAATACCAGTTCTTTTAAAGGATTGTATCATGTGTTAGGTGGAAAAATTTCACCTATGGATGGGATTGGTCCTCATGATTTAAATATTGAATCGTTAGTTAATAAAGTGAAACAAGGAACTGTCAAAGAACTGATTTTTGCTTTAAGTTCTACCATGGAAGGCGATACCACAAACTTTTATATTTTTAAACAAATTCAAGATTACAATATCATTACATCTACCATTGCAAGAGGGATTTCTGTTGGCGATGAGTTAGAATATGCCGATGAAATTACGCTAGGGCGCAGCATTGTTAATAGAATTCCTTTTGAAACCACCTTAAAATTATAATCTCTCATTTGAAACTTTCCGTTGTTATTTTAAACTATAATGTACGCTACTTTTTAGAACTGTGTTTAAAAAGTGTGCAAAAGGCTATTGAAAATATTGAAGCTGAAATTATTGTTGTTGATAATAATTCCGAAGATGATAGCTGTAACATGGTTAAGGCGTTGTTTCCAGACGTAATTCTTATAGAGAACCATCAGAATTTTGGTTTTTCAAAAGGCAATAACATAGGCGTTTCAAAAGCTAAAGGAGACTATATATGCATTTTAAATCCTGATACGGTTGTTACTGAAGATCTTTTTGAAAAATTTATTGAATTATATAAAAGCAAAAGCAACCTTGGTATTGCTGGTTGTAAATTAATAAACGGAAGAGGAGAATTTCTGCCTGAAAGCAAACGCAATGTACCCTTTGTTAAAGCGGCATTAAAAAAGTTTTTAGGAAATTCTAACGAATATTATGCAGTGCATCTTAACGAAAACCAAACTGGAAATGTAGATGTTTTAGTTGGGGCATTTATGTTTTTAAACAAACAGGTATTTATAGATGTTGGCGGATTCGATGAAGATTATTTTATGTATGGTGAAGATATAGATTTATCATATAAAGTTTTAAAAGCGGGTTACAATAATTATTATTTGGGTTCATCAACCATCATTCATTATAAAGGAGAGAGCACTTTAAGAGATAAATTGTACGTCAAAAGGTTTTATGGTGCTATGCAGATATTTTATAAGAAGCATTTTAAAAAAAATATAGCTTTTAACATGTTGGTTTGGTTAGGTATAAAATTGGTTTATCTATTAAAAAAGCAGGCAATTAAAAGTGAAAAATCAATAGAACGCTATTTTTTAATTTCAAATACCAAGAATGTTGAATTACAAAAACTTTTAAAAAAAGAATTAGTTTTAATGTTAGATTTAAAAGATATCATTCCAAAAAATACTGAAATTATTCTAGATGCTAATGGGTTATCCTATAAAAGAATAGTAGATTTAATGGAAAAAACCAGCAAAAATAAAAAGGTAACTTATAAAATATTACCAAATAATTCTAATTTTATCGTGGGAAGTGATGATGCAATAACCAGAGGTGAAATTATTAATTTTTAGAATACAAATTGAAAATAGTTTAATGAAATTAATGTTTTTTCATTAATTTTGCAAACAATAATTAAAAAACGAGTATTACGTTACTGATATGGCAAGATTTGAACTTAAGTTACCAAAAATGGGAGAAAGTGTCGCAGAAGCAACTATTACATCATGGTTGAAAGAAGTTGGAGATACTATCGAGCTTGATGAGGCTGTATTGGAAATTGCCACTGATAAAGTTGATAGCGAAGTGCCTAGTGAGGTTGATGGTGTTTTAGTAGAAAAGTTTTTTAATGTTGATGATGTGGTTCAAGTTGGCCAAGTCTTGGCAATAATTGAAACCGAAGAAGACGGCGACTCTTCAAGCTCGTCATTTGTAAAGGTTAAAGAAGCCGAAGAAGTTCCTTCAGAAACCATGTCACAAGTTCAAGAAACTGTCACAGCAGCTCAGGAAACTGTTTCGTCTATTTCATCAAGTGAAAATCGTTTTTATTCGCCCCTGGTTAAAAATATCGCGAAAGAGGAAGGTATTTCTCAGCAAGAATTAGATGCCATAAAAGGAACCGGAAAAGACGGAAGAGTTACCAAAAACGATATCCTTGATTTTATTGAAAATAAAAACAGCAATAAACAACCTGTAAGTCAACCCATCATTAAAGAAACTATTCAGCCTGTTAAAGCAGTTGAAACTATAAAAGTAGAAAAGGCTCCAGTAATCTCAAGCGGAGAAGACGAGATTATTGAAATGACCAGAATGGGTAAAATTATTGCGCATCATATGGTTGAATCTGTTCAAACCTCCGCTCATGTTCAAAGTTTTATTGAAGCAGATGTGACCAAAATTTGGCAATGGAGACTTAAAGTTAAAGACGCTTTTGCTAAAAGAGAAGGAGAAAATTTAACCTTTACGCCTATCTTTATGGAAGCGGTAGCCAAAGCATTGCGAGATTTTCCTATGATGAATATTTCCATTCAAGGTGATACTATTATAAAAAAGAAAAATGTCAACTTAGGGATGGCTGCATCTTTAGCTGATGGAAATTTAATTGTTCCTGTAATTAAAAATGCAGACCAGCTTAATTTGGTTGGAATGACTAAACAGGTAAATGATTTAGCTAATCGAGCAAGGGCCAATAAGTTAAAACCAGACGAAATTCAAGGTGGTACTTATACGGTAACGAACGTAGGTACTTTTGGTAGCATTATGGGAACACCAATAATCAATCAGCCGCAAGTTGGTATTTTAGCACTTGGAGCTATTAGAAAAGTTCCAGCAGTTATTGAAACGCCCGAAGGCGATTTTATAGGCATTCGTTACAAAATGTTTTTATCGCATTCCTATGATCATCGTGTGGTTAATGGAGCTCTTGGAGGTCAGTTTGTAAAAGCTGTTAAAGACTACTTAGAAGCGTGGGATGTTAACAGAGAAATTTAAAAAACAAAAGAAACAATATTGAAAACCTAACCTTTAAACGGTTAGGTTTTTTAATTTTGTAGAATAAGCATAAAACAAAAGATAATTTAATGAATCTCAATCTGACAAAACCTCTGTGTTTTTTTGATCTTGAAACCACAGGCGTTAATATTTCAAAGGATCGTATTGTTGAAATTTCCATATTAAAAGTATTTCCAAACGGAAAAGAAGAGACTAAAACATGGTTGGTTAACCCAGAAATGCCAATACCAAAAGAAGTAACCGCTATTCATGGTATAAAGGATGAAGATGTTGTTGATAAACCAAAATTTAAAGAAATAGCCAAAGACATTCATAATCTGATAAAAGATTCAGATTTAGGAGGATTTAACTCCAATAAATTTGATATTCCGTTATTAGCCGAAGAAATGTTACGGGCCGAAGTTGATTTTGATATGAAAAATCGTGTGGCTGTGGATGTTCAAACCATTTTTCATAAAATGGAGCAACGTACTTTAAGTGCTGCTTACAAATTTTATTGTGAGAAGGAGTTAGAAGGCGCTCATGGAGCAGAAGCCGATACTAAGGCAACCTTTGAGGTCTTGAAAGCTCAAATTGCTAGGTATGATGATATTGAAAATGATGTAAAGTTTTTGTCCGAATTTAGTTCACGTAAAAAGTTTGCCGATTTTGCAGGATTTATTGCCTATAACAAAAATGGCGAGGAATGTTTCTCTTTTGGAAAACATAATGGCAAACTAGTTACAGATGTTTTAGAAAGTGAACCAGGGTATTTTGGATGGTTGCTTAATGCCGATTTTCCTTTGTACACCAAAAAAGTATTGACGGCCATTAAACTCAGAAACTTTAATAATAAATTGGATTAAAAAGTTAAAAGTTTCTTCAACTTTACAACAAAAACAATTAAAATCTAAATTATACAGCTGTGAAAATAAAATTTTTAATAATATTTTTCTTTATAGTTGCTTGCGTTTCTAACCGAAAAGTTGTTAAAAGGTGTCCAAATTTTTTTGTTAATGATTTTACAGAAGTACTAATTAAAGAACATAAAACCACAGAAGAAAAAGATATAATTATAGTTAATGAGCTAAGATTTGAATGTGTTTTTTCTGCTTTGTATAGTCATAAAGTAATGTATGATAAATTTGGTGCATGGGATGAAGTTATATATCCTGCTAAAATCATTCACCCTGTTTTAAGTTGGAAAAATGTCGATTTATTCTCCAATGGAGAAAAATATAATGTTTTTACATATGGTGTAGAAGAATGGAAGCATATTTACGTATCTGTAGTCGTTTTAGATGAAAATGAAAATGACTTATTAAATAGTACATCCAATAAAAAAGATGTTTTAATAAAATATTTTACCAATATGATAAAAAATAATAATGCGGAAAAGGTTGGTTTTTATGAAAAGTATTGGTCTCAAATAGACCCTAAGCGTTGGGAATGGATAAAATCTAAAAGCAATAAATAGAAACATGAAAAGATATCAAACATTTAATTAAAAAATATATTAGTGTATTCGTTTCAAATCAACTTTAAAAGAAAATAAAATGAAAATCATTTGCATCGGTCGTAATTACACCGAACATATTAAAGAATTAGAAAACGAAAAGCCAACAGATCCTGTTATCTTTTTAAAGCCAGACACAGCTATTTTAATTAATAAGCAACCATTTTTTATTCCAGATTTTTCTAACGATGTACATTATGAAGTTGAAATTTTAGTCAAAATCAATAAAGTTGGAAAACATATAGATAAAAAGTTCGCACATAAATATTACAATGAAATAGGCCTTGGGATAGATTTTACAGCACGAGATTTGCAAAATAAATTAAAGGAAAAGGGCTTGCCATGGGAAAAAGCCAAAGCTTTTGATGGCGCTGCTGTTATTGGAAATTGGATGCCTGTATCGGAAATTAAAGAAGTGAATAATATTAATTTTTCATTGCATAAAAATGATGAGCTTGTTCAAACAGGCAATACAAGCCATATGCTATGGAAAATTGACGAATTAATAGAATATATCTCAAAATATTTTACTTTAAAGATTGGAGATATTATATTTACAGGAACTCCCGCAGGAGTTGGTAAAGTATTTGCAAACGATAAACTTAAAGGATTTATAGAGAATACTCAAATATTTTCAATAACAGTAAAATAATGGAACAGCACTACAAATTATATAGAGTAAAGGAATTGGCGGACAATGACCAAGATTTCATTGGCGCATTAGCTGCGGCATTTTTAGAGGAAGTTCCTGAAGATGCAGAACGATTAAAAAAAGCCGTTGCAGAAAAAGATTATTATAACGCTTATCAAGCTGCCCATAAAATGAAACCAACCATTGATTTGTTTGAATTAGGTGTGCTGGATACCTTAATAGAAGTTCAGGATTGGGGAAAATTCGAAAAAAAGGAGTTAGATATTACTAGTCAATTAGAAATCGTTTTGAATGCCGTCGATAAAGCTATCAACGAAATAAGATCAGATTTTAATTTATAATGCTTGCCGAAATAATCACCATTGGAGATGAACTTCTTATAGGGCAAGTTGTTGACACCAATTCTGCATTTATAGCCAAAGAGCTGAACAAAATTGGTGTGTCTGTATATCAAATTACCTCTGTTCAAGATGATAAAAATCACATCTTGCAAGCATTTAAAGATGCAGAAAGTCGTGTGGAAATCATCATCATAACAGGTGGATTAGGTCCAACTAAAGATGATATAACCAAAAAAACCATTGCCGAATATTTTAACGACACCTTAGTTTTAAATGATTCGGTATTAAAAAATATCAAAACTATTTGGAAACAATATGTTAGGCAAACCCTTTTACAGGTCAATAAAGACCAAGCTTTAGTGCCATCAAAAGCAAAGGTTCTAATGAATAAAATTGGGACTGCTCCAGGTATGTGGATTGAAAACAACAACAAAATATTTATATCGCTTCCTGGAGTTCCTTTTGAAATGAAAGCTTTAATGCTTAATGAGGTATTACCAAAGCTTACAAAAAGATACCATTTACCATTTATATTGCACAAAACCTTATTGGTTTATGGTCTAGGTGAAAGCACTTTAGCAGCTAAAATTGAAGCTTGGGAAGATGCCTTGCCAAAAACAGTCAAACTTGCTTATTTACCCGATTTAGGCAGAGTTCGTTTAAGATTATCAGCTAAAGGATTTGAGAAAGAAAAGATAAATGAAGAAGTTCAAGAACAAATTGAAAATTTGCTCCCTTTAATAAAGGATAATTTTTTTGGTTTTGAAGACGAAGAAGGTGCTGTTGAATCCATAATTGCCAAACATTTAACCCATATTGGTAAAAATTTGGCAGTCGCAGAAAGCTGTACGGGTGGACAAATTGCAGAAAGATTAACCATGCATGCTGGTGCATCAAATTATTTTAAAGGTAGTGTGGTAAGTTATGCAACGGATTCTAAAATTAATGTTTTAGGAATTTCAAAAGAATTGATAGATACTTATTCCGTAGTAAGTTCTCAGGTTGCAGAAGCTATGGCCAAGCAAGTTTTGCAGTTATTCAATTCAGATTTCGCCATGGCAACCACTGGAAATGCTGGACCAACCAAAGGAGATTCTGACGAGGAAGTAGGAACAGTTTTTATTGCAATAGCCACAAAAAAAGAGGTCTATTCCGAAAAATTTATGTTAGGCAACCTTCGTTCAAGAGTTATAAACAAAGCGGTAAATAAAGCCTTTGAAATGCTGCTAAAAGAAATTTTTAAAAATTGATAAAAATAGATTGCCATAAATCAAAGATTTTGTATATTTGCACCTCGTTTTTAAACAACAAAAAAATTTAAAGTTATAAAATAATGTCAAGAGTTTGTGAACTTACAGGTAAAAAGGCAATGGTTGGTAACAACGTGTCTCACGCATTAAATAGAACTAAACGAAAGTTTAATGCTAATTTAATTAAGAAACGTTTTTATATTCCTGAAGAAGATAGCTGGGTAACTTTAAAAGTATCAACATCTGCTTTAAAAACTATCAATAAAATAGGTATTGCTGCAGCAATTAAAGATGCAAAATCTAAAGGATTTTTAAAATAATAGCTGTATTTAACAATAAAAGAAATGGCAAAAAAAGGTAATAGAATACAAGTAATTTTAGAATGTACTGAGCATAAAGAATCTGGACAACCAGGAACTTCAAGATATATTACTACTAAAAACAAAAAGAATACACCAGACAGAATGGAGATTAAAAAATTTAATCCAATTCTTAAGCGTATGACTGTTCATAAAGAGATAAAATAATAGTAAGACATGGCAAAGAAAACTGTAGCATCGTTACAAACATCTTCTAAAAGATTAACCAAAGCAATTAGAATGGAAAAATCTCCAAAGACTGGAGCTTACATGTTTGTTGAATCCATTATGGCACCAGAACTAGTAAATGATTTCTTAAACAAGAAATAAACATTACTTTTTATACAATATTTAAAGAAACCGTCTCACACAACCGAGGCGGTTTTTTATGTTTTATTCTTTTAATAGGCAAGGATGTTTAGTGTGCTTATAATTTATAGTTTAACTCTCAGCGCGTTCTAATTGCTTGATGATTTTTTTTATGGCAGTTTCAATGGACTTTTCAGGTTCAATAATGTTATACTCACCCCAAAATTCTGGGTCAGAAAAACCAGAAGCCTTATCAGTTAAAATAACGCTAGGTTTTAATTTTTCGCCGGTATTGGATGTTTCATCAGAAACTTCCCAATCTGTAATGGCCATTTCGCAATTAAGCGAATAAACGTTATTAAATAATTTATGTTTCCAGTTTACTTTAAAAGTTAATTCAATCTTACCATATCCATAATACCATTTTCCGTTACGGGCTCTATAATCTACTCTGTAAGAAGCTAAGGTGGGATAGACGTCAACTTTTTTAGGCTTTTTCTTCACAAACATTTTACTAGCTAGTTCTCTATTAGAGATATTTAGAGTATATACAGCACTGGTTAAGGCCAATGTTTGCGAATCTATGTATAGTTTTCCATGGTATAAAGGCACATTATCCTTTACTTTCGGTTTAAAATTAACCACATAAACAAGGCGGTTGTTTAATTGGGTAGATTCGTCAAAAGCAAAATCGTAATCAGATAAATTATTGCTATCGAAAACATATTCAGGATATTTAATCATATCGGTGTAAAGGGCGCTAAAAGGGCCTCCCTGTAGTTTTAATGCTAAGGTATCAAGTTTAGAATAATCGGTGTTTTTTCTGGATTTTAACAAGCTAACATCATCGTGTTTAAAATTGATATAAGGTTGTTTGTAAATCGTTAGAACGGCTTCTGATAATGAGGCATTTTTATGGCGTTTTTTAATGGTTTCTCTGTAAAAAGCGGTCATCTTGTTTTTTTCATTATCATAAAAATCCCGCTTTCTGTTTAAGGTTGCTTTTACTAAAGCTTCGGCATTTTTAACACCATAAACATTTACATAGCTTAATTGGGTTATGGAAACATTTAAATAAATTTTGTTCCCATCTTCTTTTAAGGATGCTATGGCTATATCTCCTTTGGCATATCCTAAAAGCGATATTTTAATGGTTTTATTTAAATGAATAGTAGGTACTTTTAAAATAAATTCGCCTTCATTATTGGTAATGGTTCTAATGTTGGTATCGCTAATATTGATGTCTACATACGCTAAAGGTTCTTTGGTGTTACTATCAAAAATTGAACCTTTAAAAACTTTTGTTGCAAGCATATCTTGAACCGGTTCTTGAAAAAAAGCATAGGTTTTAGTATAAGAAAGGGTGCCAATAAACATTAAAAGAGTTAGAACATAACTTTTAAGCCCTAATAATTTATAAGGAGTTTCTTTTTTCATGGTAAGTATCTTTAACTGATTAAATTACTAAAAATGCCTCTAATTTTCAAGTTTTTATTAAATAATTAACAAGGATTTTTGTGCTTATAAGTTTTAAAGTAACAGGGTATTTTATAAAACAATGTTAATAAAACAATTGGAAACAAGATTTTTTAAAAGCAAGTAGCAAGGCTTTAACTATTTTTTTAGAAATTGATGGTTGATTAGCTTTATCTTTACATTTCAAATTGATTAATAGCAATGATGTCAACTGAATCTATTCCATTCAAAAAAACGGGTTATTTTTCTTCACTTATTTGTGATTATTTAGAGGAAAAACCAGTGTTAAAAACCTTTTATAATAAATTTCCGAATCTGGAAAATTTTAAAAATCAAATTGAACAAAAGCATTTGTCTTTTAATTTGAAATCAAGATGTATCCTGGTTGAACAATTAAAAAAACAATATAAGTATGTAGAGGTTTCAGAAAATACTTGGCAAAATATAGAATTTTTAAAACATGAAAATACCTTTACCATTACTACAGGACATCAATTAAACTTGTTTACCGGACCTCTGTATTTTTTATATAAAATTATTTCAACCATAAATCTTACCAAAGAATTAAAACAACATTATCCTAATTATAATTTTGTGCCTGTTTATTGGATGGCGACTGAAGACCATGATTTTGACGAAATAAACTATTTTAATTTTAAAGGAAAAAAAGTTCATTGGCACAGAGATGCAAAGGGTGCTGTTGGTAAATTAACGACCAAAGGATTAGAGGCTGTATTTAATTTGTTTTCTCTTGATTTAGGCTCTTCTAAAAATGCAGAGCATTTAAAAACACTTTTTAAAAACGCTTATTTAAAGCATGAAAACTTAGCGGATGCCACACGATTTTTAACCAATGAATTGTTTAAAGATTATGGACTTGTTATTATTGATGCAAACAATAAAGACTTAAAAAAGCAATTCATCCCTTTTATGAAAGAGGAATTGGTTGGGCAAACATCGTATAAATCGGTTTCTAAAACTAATGAAGCACTTTCAGAAAATAATGCCATTCAAGTAAACCCTCGAGACATTAATTTATTTTATATACAAGAAAATTTAAGAGAGCGCATTGTTTTTGAAGAAGGCGTTTACAATGTTTTAGATACCAACATCTCTTGGACAAAAGAACAGATTTTAGAAGAGGTTGACAATCATCCAGAGCGATTTAGTCCTAACGTGATTATGCGACCTTTGTATCAAGAGGTTATCCTACCCAATCTTTGTTATATCGGTGGCGGTGGTGAACTGGCTTATTGGTTTCAGTTAAAGCAATTTTTTGATGAGGTAAAAGTACCGTTTCCTATGGTATTACTTCGTAATTCGGTTTTAATTCAATCTGAAAATCAATTAAAAAAGCTTCAAAAATTAAACATATCCATTGAAGATATTTTCTTAAATAAAGACTCGTTTATCAATAAAAGAGTAAGAGAAATTTCGAATATTGAAATAGATTTTTCTGAACAAAAAACGTATTTAATCCAACAGTTTCAAGATTTATATAAAATTGCAGAGCAAACTGACAAATCGTTTTTAGGTGCGGTAAAGGCTCAAGAAGTTAAGCAGTTAAAAGGCTTAGAAAACCTTGAAAAGCGCTTGCTAAAGGCACAAAAGATAGCATTGGCTGATGAGGTTTCAAGAATGACAGAACTTAAAAATGAGTTATTCCCTAATGGTAGCTTGCAAGAACGATATCATAATTTTGCTGAGTTTTATCTGGAATATGGCGAGCAATTAATACCTCAATTAATAGAAAATTTAAAACCTCTCAAGTCTGAGTTTTTAATAGCAACACTTTAGTACAATGCACAAAATAGACATTGAATTGGTAAACATGACTTTAGATGTTATGAAATATACCATTGATAGAATTTCAGCAACAGAACCTAAAATTGGAATTCCTAGAAAAGCGGAAGATTTAAAAGCTTTAGTAGGAGAAACCGTTACGCCCAAAGGTATTGGCGGAGAAGTGGCTTTTAATTTGTGGAAAGAACATTTAATGAAAGCCAATGTATCCATTGATCATCCAAGACATCTGGCATTTGTGCCAGCATCGCCAACAAGAGCTGCTATTATGTTCGATTTGGTTACCTCGGCTTCCAGCATTCATGGGGCTTATTGGATGGAAGGTGCAGGCGGTATTTTCTGTGAAAACGAAGCAATGAAATGGATTGTTTCTTTAACAGGATTACCCGAAGGTGCTTTTGGTGTGTTTACTAGTGGTGGAACAGCAGCAAACCTTTCTGCTATGGTAACCGCTAGAGAGTATTGGAGAGAAAATGATATTTTTAAAGGAGAAAAAGGGCTTATAATAGCGTCCATCGGAGCGCACTCATCTATTAAGGCTATGGCTAAAGTTATAGACGTTGATGTGCTTTTAGTGGATACAGAAGACAGACTATTGGGTTCTAATTTGCAAGCAACTATCAATAATTTAACTGCACATCAACGCAAACGCCTATTTGCTGTTGTGGCTACTGGTGGTACTACCAATGCAGGTATTATTGATGATTTAGCTGGTATTGCAGTTATTTGTGAAAAAGAACAGCTGTGGTTTCATGTAGATGCTGCTTATGGCGGTGGTGCCTTGGCCGCAGATTCCGTAAGACATTTATTTAATGGCATTGAAAAAGCTGATAGCATTACCATTGACCCACATAAATGGATGTTTTCACCCTATGATTGTGGGGCAGTTATTTATAAAATACCAGAATTAGCAAAGAAAGCACATTCACAACAAGGTTCGTATTTAGATATTTTTAAAGATGAAGGCGCCCATGGTTTCAATCCAACCGATTATCAAATACAGTTAACAAGACGTGTTAGAGGATTGCCATTATGGTTTTCATTAGCCATGCATGGTACCGATAGATATAAAGAAGCTGTGGAACGTGGTCTTGAATTGGCTCAAATAGCAGGTAGATTGATACAAGAAAAACCTCATGTTGAATTGGTTAGAAATCCTAGTTTGTCCTGTGTTTTATATAGAAGAATTGGTTGGAAACCAGAAGATTATACGCATTGGACGTATGAAAATCACAGAAAAGGATTTGCTTTGGTAACCCCAACAAAATGGAAAAAAGGAGATACTTTTGAAACTGTTTCACGCTTTTGTTTTATAAATCCTGATACTACTGAAAAAGATATAGAAATGATTTTAGATTCTATGCTTTAAAAATTTATTAAAAAAGTGTGTGTGCTAATTTCGCATTCTAAAATCAATTCCTATTTTTGCGCATGCAACACAACAAGGTACTTATTTTAGATTTCGGGTCTCAATACACACAACTTATTGCCCGCAGAGTTAGAGAACTCAATATTTATTGCGAAATTCATCCTTACAACAAAATTCCAGCAAATGTATCAGAGTACAATGCGGTAGTTTTATCAGGAAGCCCATTTTCTGTAAGAGGCAACGATGCACCACATCCAGATTTATCACAAATACGTGGAAAAAAACCAATGCTTGCGGTTTGTTATGGCGCCCAATATTTAGCGCATTTTTTTGGTGGCGAAGTAGCACCATCAAACACCAGAGAATATGGTAGAGCAAACTTATCATTTATAAAACCTGATGAAGCCTTTTTTGATGGCATTAAAAAAAATAGTCAAGTATGGATGAGTCATAGTGATACCATTAAGAATTTACCTACTAAAGGAATCCTTTTAGCAAGCACTCACGATGTAGAAAATGCCGCTTATAAAATTGAAGGCGAAGAAACGTATGCCATTCAATTCCATCCAGAAGTATATCATACCACTGACGGTAAAAAATTATTAGAAAACTTTTTAGTAAATATAGCCGGTATTCATCAAGATTGGACGCCACAATCTTTTGTTGAAGAAACCGTAGAAGACCTTCAGAATAAAATAGGAAATGATAAAGTTGTTTTAGGGCTTTCTGGTGGAGTAGATTCCTCTGTTGCTGCGGTATTATTGCATAAAGCCATAGGTAAAAACCTGTATTGCATTTTTGTTAATAATGGTTTGCTGCGTAAAAATGAATTTGAAAGTGTATTAAAACAATATGAAGGGATGGGACTTAACGTTAAAGGCGTTGATGCTTCTAAACGTTTTTTGGATGCTTTAGCAGGCATTGAGGATCCTGAGAGAAAACGCAAAGCCATAGGGAATGCGTTTATTGAAGTATTTGATGATGAAGCTCACCAAATTGAAAATGTTATCTGGTTAGCACAAGGCACTATTTATCCAGATGTTATTGAAAGTGTATCTGCCACTGGTGGACCAAGTGCCACCATAAAAAGTCATCATAATGTTGGAGGTTTACCTGATTTTATGAAGCTTAAAATTGTAGAACCTCTAAAAGCTTTATTTAAAGATGAGGTGAGACGTGTTGGTGCTACGTTAGGGATTGATCCTTTGTTGTTAGGACGTCATCCGTTTCCAGGCCCAGGATTAGCCATTCGTATTTTAGGAGATATCACTGCTGAAAAAGTGCGTATTCTTCAAGAAGTTGATGCTATTTTTATAAACGGACTTCGAGAATGGGGTTTATATGACAAAGTTTGGCAAGCAGGTGCTATTTTATTACCTGTAAACAGTGTTGGTGTTATGGGTGATGAGCGAACCTACGAAAAATGTGTAGCACTTAGAGCTGTTGAAAGTACTGATGGCATGACGGCCGATTGGGTGAATTTGCCTTACGAATTCTTACAAAAAACATCCAACGATATCATAAATAAAGTAAAAGGTGTTAATAGAGTTGTTTATGATATCAGCTCAAAACCACCAGCAACTATTGAGTGGGAATAATAGTTCGGTGACTTTATTTTTTGTTGGTGTCTTATTAAAAACTTGATAAATTTGGTTTGGGTGTCATGATTTTTAATAGTTAAATTTATGTTTTAAAGCATACTTTACTTGCAACATTTGCGTATATTATTAAGGGAGTTCAAAATTATAGTTTGCTGGTTTACTATCTGTTTTCTATTTTGGCATGCTATATGCATAAAAGTAAAAGGATAGGTTTTTTTAGCTAATTCCAAGGATGTCTATCCTTAATTCAATTTTAAAATAAGATGATATGATTAAATTCTTTTCTACGGTTTGTTTGATAGTTCTTTTTAGTATTCATACAGTTATAGCACAAAATTATAAAACACATAAAGTTAAACAAGGTGAGACTATTGAAAGTATTTCTAAAGAATATTATGTAACCCCTTTTGATATTTATGTCTTAAATCCAGATGCAAAAAAGGGGCTTAAACCCAATGCTATTTTAATTATTCCAAAAGCAAAGGAAGAGTTAGAACCTAAAATAACCATAGTAAAAGAATTACAAGGCTTTAAAACACATCGAACAGGTAAGAGAGAAACTTTATATAGTTTGGCAAAAGAGTATCATGTTTTAGAAGAAGATATAAAAAAATACAACACCTTTTTGTACGCAAACGCTTTAAGAAAAGGTGATAAGCTCAAAATACCTGTTTTTAAAATCACAGAAGTTGTTGAAACCAAAGAACCAACAAAACAATACACCGTATTGCCTAAAGAAGGCAAGTGGAGAATTGCTTATAAATTTGGCATAACACTTTCCGAATTGGAGGCACTTAACCCAAATATGGGTGAGGTCTTACAAGAAGGTGAAATGATTAACGTGCCAAACATTACCAAGACAGAAGAAAACATAGTTGATGAACAATACAGTTACTATAAAGTATTACCCAAAGAAGGTTTTTTTAGGTTAAAGATTAAATTAGGACTAGAACAACAACAGCTAGAAGCCTTAAATTCTGAACTAAAGGAAACAGGTTTAAAAGAAGGCATGATTTTAAAAGTACCTTTTAATAGAAGTTTACAAGACGTTGAAGAATCTTCTAATGTAACCAATTTGGTTAATAAAATTAGAGATTATAACACCAAACATATTGCGGTTATGTTGCCATTTAGACTAAACCGTGTGAATTACGATTCCATTTCAGGAACTAAAGAAAGTATTATAAAGGATCCTTATTTAAATGCATCCTTAGATGTTTATTCGGGTATTTTAGTTGCAATTGATTCTTTAAAAGCCTTAGGGATTTCTCTTAAAGTAGATGTGTATGATACAAAATATCAAGTAAGTGAAGTGTCAAAAATTATTGATGCGCATGATTTTGAAGATGTTGATGCCGTTATTGGGCCATTAACACCAGCTAGTTTTGACAAAGCAGCCTTAGAACTCAGAAAAAGTAATACACCTATTGTATCGCCTATTGGTGAAAACCTTAATTTATATGATAATGTTTTTCAAACTAGGCCTTCCGCTGATTTATTGCGCAGAAACATTATAAACTATGTAAAAAATAGATCTGAACAGAAAAATATCATCATCATTTCTGATAGTAAAAATGAAACGGTTGCCAACCAACTTAGACAGGAATTTTCATATGCAAAACAGGTGCGTTCGCGGAAAAATAAAGAAGGTAAAGATGCCAATTACCTTTTAATTGATGATGTAGCCTCTATTTTAAAACCAGGATTAAACATGGTGTTTTTAGAAACACAACATGAAGGATTTGCATCTAATGTATCCAGTATTTTGAATTCTTTAATTCAAAAAGAAAATATGGAACAAAATAGAGCAAAAATTGATATTATCTTATTAACCACTAATGTTAATTCAGCGTTTGAAAGTGATGAAATATCCAACGAGCATTTATCCAATTTACAATTTACTTTTGCAACCATCTCAAAAAGTATGGATAGTGACCATCATAATTTCTTTGTAAAAAACTATAAAGAGAAGTATAACATCTTACCAAACAAGCGTGCCATTCGAGGCTTTGATGTTACCATGGATGTGGTGCTTCGTTTGGTGTCTTCAAACGATTTATATGGTTCTGTTAATGAAAGTCCTTTAACAGAGTATGTAGAAAGTAAATTTGATTACAAAAAAGAACTTTTTGGTGGGTATTATAATAATGCAGTTTATTTAGTTAAATATAACGACTTAAGAATTGAAGAAATTAAGCAATAAGCAAGCAAAAAAAATCAATCAAGAATAGCTCCAAATCATTCAAAATAGAGAAAACGCTTCAAAAGCTAAACGCTTTTAATTATAACTAATTGTGTCTATACAACCCGACAAAAATTTCTTAATAACCTTAGCGCATACTAAAATGCCCTATGGAAAATATAAAGACCGATATTTAATAGACTTACCTGAATTTTATGTGGTTTGGTATTATAATAAAGGGTTTCCAAAAGGTAAGTTAGGTGATATGTTACAAACGGTTTATGAACTTAAATTAAATGGTTTGGAAGATTTAATTAGGAATATAAAAAAGCAATATCCTAAATAGATGTTTTTATACCATTACAAAATACACACCATTATTTATTTAATCAACAAAATGCCTTATTGCTGCTGCTGCTGTTGATGTTGTTGAATAATTTCTAAATTTTGACGATAGCTGTTGATTTCTTCGGGTATTTCTAAAGTATTGGAAAGAGTCACAGGGTTCAAAATAGAATTCTTTGAAGTACTAACTGTCACATTAACCGTTAAAACATCTTTAACGTTACCTTTATAAACTCCTTTTACTGGAGAACAGTCGTTATAATTTCTTCCAACAGCAAGTGCTACGTGGTTTTCATTGGCTATAGCATTATTTGTTGGGTCAATACCTAACCAACCATAATTGGGCAGGTAAGCTTCAATCCAGGCATGGGTTGCGCCTTCACCTCGTGTAAATTCGTTATTAGGGCAAATATAGCCGCTTACATAACGCGCAGGAATTCCTAACATACGGGTTATTTGTAACATGATATTTGTAAAATCCTGACAAACGCCTCCTTTTAAACCCCAAATGTCATCTAAGGTTGAATGCACATGCGTAATGCCTTTTATATAATTAAAATTGGTGTAAATGTATTGGCAAAGTTCAAGCACAACTTTGTAAGGTGTTAGCACTTTTAAATCTTTTGATTGAATCCATTCTAAAACATCCGCTGTACCACTAAATGGTTTATATTTTAAAAAATCTATGTATTGTGGATTGCCTTGTAACGTTTTTAATTCATCCCATTGTGCGCTAGCATCTACAGTATCTTCTGGAAATATTCTTGGATAGGTAATGACCTCAGCTTCTAATTCTATTGACAACACATTATGAGGCTCAGTAATCATAAAAGTGCCAACCACATTATTATAAAAATCTAAATAGGTATCAATAAAAGGGTTGGTGTTTACCGTTATTTTTAAAGAGACAACTTTTTGATAATGGTCATTAATAGGATATAACTTTATTTGGTTTGCAGCATCAATCACAGAATCGCTGTAACTGTATAGTGTGTTATGTTTTATATAAAATGTAGGCATTGTTTAGGCTTAATTTGAATGCGAGAAATATACAGTATTAATGCTTAAAGAAATGTTTTTAATATCTTCCTTAATATCCGAAATAAAATGGTTGAGACCTTGTTCATTAATACCGTCAATAGTCGTATATTTTATGGTACTTTCAAGTTTTCCTAACAAAAATTCGGTATTATTTTTTTCAAGTTCATTAATTTCAATGAGTTTATTAATATGTCTGCTTAACTTATTGACACAATAATACATGGAGCGCGGAAACAATTTATCCTGAAAAATCATTCTTATGATGTGGTTTTCCTGAAATGACGATTTATGTGTTTTTAAGTACAATTGATAGCCACCAACCGAAAGCAACAAGTTTTTCCAATAAAAGCTTTGCTCTAAACTATCAGAAGTTTTAGCAATTTCAATAAGTTTCATGGCCGTAAAATCTGAAATCTGAATAACGCGTTCTAAAAATTTCCCAACATTCATAAAATAATAGGAGGAACCTCTTTCTTGAGTTAAGTCCATAGTACCGTTATACATGAGATGATATTTTTTTAATTCATCTAAAAAAACAATAGGATCTTCTTCTTTAAGCTTTCTAATTAAATCTTTTCTGATAAGATATAAATAATAATTGTTGATGCATAACCACATCTCTCTTGAGATATGTTCTTGAACACTTCTGGCATTTTCTCTTGCCTTGGTGACTAAATTTAATATGGAATTTGGGTTGCTGGTATTAAACACCATGTATTCAATACATTCAATGGCATCTTCTGTGTGGATTTTTTCACTGGAAGCATTATAGTTTTGTATAATTGGTGTCCATGAAAACAGTTCTGGAGAATCTTGATTGGCATAAAAGTTTACTTTAAGCAAGCTTATAATACCATTGCCACGTTCCATATATCGTTCTAACCAAATAAGATTATTTGCTACTCTACTTAACATACGTTTTATTGTTTCAAAATTATTGAATAACCCAAGTGTCTTTACTGCCGCCACCTTGACTGCTATTTACTACCAAAGAACCTTTTTTAAGCGCTACGCGTGTTAAAGCTCCAGGACAAATATCAATACCATCTTTGCCAGATAAGGCAAAGGGTCTGAGGTCTATACAACGAGGCGATAATTCTCCGTTTATATAACAAGGTGCTGTTGAAAGTTTTAGGATGGTTTGCGCAATAAAAGCACTAGGATTTTTTCTAACGGTATCTAAATAATCCTTAATCTCTTCATCAGATGCCTCATGACCCATAAGCATTCCATAACCACCGCTTCCATCAGTCTTCTTAATAACCATGGTTTTGATGTTTTCTATAACATGTTCTAACTCGTCTGGTCTACTTAACTGATATGTTTTAATATTTTTTAATATAGGCTCTTCATTTAAATAATATTTAATCATATCAGGTACGTAAACATAGGTTGCTTTATCATCGGCAACGCCTGTTCCAGGAGCATTAATAATGTTTACATTACCTTTTCTGTAGGCGGCCATAATACCAGCAACACCTAAAACACTGGTTGCATTAAATTCTAACGGATCTAAAAAATCATCATCAACGCGTCTGTAAATAATATCTACTTGTTTTAAACCATTGGTAGTTTTCATGTACACAAAATGATTTTTAACAACCAAATCACTGCCTTCAACCAATTCAATACCCATCAAACGGGCCAAGGTAGTATGTTCATAATAGGCAGAATTATAAATACCTGGAGTTAACAGGACCATATTAGGATTTTTATGATACGATAACTCTTGCAGTTTTTTATAAAGTAAATTAGGATAGTTTGCCACAGAACGCACATTGTTTCTGGGTAAAATTCCAGGATATAACCGTTTTGAAATCTCTCTGTTTTCAAGCATATAACTCACGCCTGAAGGCGTTCTTAAATTATCTTCAAGCACATAAAACTCGCCATCATTATTCCTTATTAAATCAACTCCTGCAATATGAACATAAATATCATGGGGCACTTTTATGCCTTTCATTTCGCGCAAATAGTTTGGGCAATTGTAAATTAAGTCTGCCGGCACAATACCATCATTAATAATAAATTGTTCATTATAAATATCTTTAATAAACAAATTCAGCGCTTTAATACGTTGTTTAATGCCTCTTTCAATAATATCCCATTCTATGGCGGTTATAATTCTGGGAACAATATCAAACGGGAATATTTTTTCAATACCTTCATTATCACTATACACTGTAAATGTCACGCCTTGACTCATAAAAAGTTGCTTAGACAACTCTTCTTTTTTTATAAGAGTTTCTTTTGAGGTGTTTTTTAAATACTGAATGATCGTTTCATAAGGTGTTCTAATCTCGGCATTGTTACTATACATTTCATCCCAAGTGTTTGAGAGTTGCTCATACGATGAAAAATGATGGTTGTTGTTCATAGCAGTTATGTTGTATTTAGTAAATATATAAATTGTTAAATAATAATCATTAAAATGAGTTATTTGTTAATGATAAATTATCAAAATCTATTTTTATTTAAAAATAATTTTCAATTTAAACAAAAACATTAGTAAAAATTTAAAATATTGTTTTTTTTGTTAAAATATCTGAGCAAGATTTGAAGTAAAATGAATTGAAGCTTATGGCATATACTTTGTAAGTTAAATTTTTTCGATAAAAACATTAATCATAAATTATTTTTTCAACCTTAGGCAACCATTTGAATTTAATTTGCGTCTATATAAACAGAAGACAAAATGACATCTCTTTTGAAAGTTATCCAACTTTATAAAAACGAAAAGACTCTTATTGAAAGAGCCATCAAAAATAATCGTGAGGCGCAACACGTATTGTTTAAAACGAATGCTCCAAAAATGTTAAGTGTTTGCAGATACTATATAAAAGATTTACAGCATGCAGAAGAAGTGATGCTAAACGGATTTTTAAAAGTCTTTAATAATTTACAAAGCTATAGAGGAGAAGGAAGTTTTGAAGGCTGGATTCGCAGAATTATGGTGAGAGAATGTATTTCCTTTTTAAGAAAAAAAAAACACATTGAGTTTCCTGCTGAAGAGATGGATTTTAAGAATGATTATGTCAATAATATTCAAACAGATATTGAAATAGCACAAATTCAACAATGTATTGATGAACTTCCTGAAGGATATAAAATGGTTTTTGTTATGTATGCTATTGAAGGTTATAAACATCATGAAATTGCCTATATGCTGAACATAACTGAAGGCACATCAAAATCGCAATTATTTAAAGCAAGGAATTTGCTGCAACATAAAATTAACGAATTAAATAAAACAAGCTATGGCACCAACTAAATTTGAAGATAGCATAAAGAATAAGCTTGAAAAGAGAACCATTGTGCCATCATCTGATGCTTGGAACAGGTTGGAAGAAAGACTGGATGCTTCAAAACCAAAGAAAAAAAAGCCGTTTTTATGGATTGGGATTGCGGCTAGTTTAGTGGGTATTTTATTGGTGGTTTCTCAATTTTTTAATAATGAAACTAAGGAAACCATAACACCTGTATTGGTAGAAAGCCCAACAGAAATTGGTTCTATCCCACCAACCCAAAGTGTGGTTGAAGGTGCAGTAAATAAAGATACACTTCATGGTTTAGAGAATGAAGAAATTAAATTAAAATCCTATCCTAAAGAAGTTAAAACTGTTGTAAAAATTGAACCTAAAACTACAGATATAAAAACGGTTACTAACCATGTGGCAACTATAGAAAAAAATAAATTAAACCTTAAGGAGATTAACCCCATTTTATTGAAACCAGAATTAAGTTTTGAGGAACAGAAAATTGAAGATATAGTGGCTCAGGTTAAAATCCTTCAGGAAAATAATTCAGTAATTACGGACGAAGCCGTGGAAGCATTGTTGCAAAAAGCTCAAAAAGAGATCAGAGAACAACCATTGTTTAATGAAAGTACCAGTATAGTAGACGCCAGATTATTACTTGAAGATGTTGAGGCAGATTTAGACAAGTCTTTTAGAGATAAAGTTTTAGAAACCTTAAAAGCAAATTTCAACTTTGTAAAAACCGCCATGGCGCAGCGCAATGACTAAATATATCATCAATAAATAAAATCAATTATTAAATCAAAAAAACGAACAGTTATGCAAACCATTACTAAGTATTATGTGTTTTTAGCGCTTGTGCTAAGTGTGCAAATAATCAATGCACAAGACACCATTCAAAATGCTGTTAAAAAGGAAAAAATAGAATCTTTAGAGACTATTAAAGAACGTATAAAAACAGAAGAACGCGATTTTTTAAAAGCTGAAGTTGAAGCCATTAATGTACGGTTAGAAAAAGGAGACATAACAGCTTCAGAAGCCGAAGATTTAAAAATGCAAGTAGCCAAAAAGCGAGCTTTAAATATTGAAAACCGCCTGGCAATTATTGATAATAAAGTAGCCCTTTTAAAACGCAATGAAGATGATTATAAACATGATGAAAGCCCTGATGATTCAAAAATTGGAATTAGCATTGGAAGTGAAGATGGTAGTTTTGCCGGTTTCAAAATTAATGCTAAAAACAAACCAAAAAAATATGACAAACGCACTTCAAGTGATTTGGTTTTAGCTTTTGGTTTAAACAATGCCATTATTGAAGGTGAAAACCTTAACGATTCACCATATAAATTTGGAGGTTCCAGATTTTTTGAAATTGGCTGGGCATGGAAAACACGCGTGTTTGAAAATTCTAATTTTTTGCGTTTAAAATATGGATACTCGCTTCAAGTTAATGGTTTAAAACCAACAGATAACCAATATTTTGTGCAAAATGGAAATGAAACCAATTTAGAAGAATTTCCTTCTGATTTAAAAAAATCAAAACTATCCATTACCAATTTAGTATTTCCCGTGCATTTTGAATTTGGGCCTTCAAAGAAAACTGAAAAGGATACCTATTTTAGATATTCAACACACAACCAATTTAAAATAGGGTTAGGTGGTTATGCAGGTTTTAATATAGGAACGAGGCAAAAACTAAAATATTCCGTGGATGGAGAAACGGTGAAGGACAAACAAAAACGAGATTTTAATACCAGTAATTTGGTTTATGGGTTGAGTGGTTATTTGGCCTTTGACAATACCGCGTTATATGTTAAATATGATTTATCTCCCATATTTAAAGACCAAGCCATCAACCAACGAAATATATCCATTGGGCTTAGGTTTGATATGGATTAAATTTTGAATAAAACTTTTTGAAGCACTATAATTTATTGTTTCACCAGTTTTTTTGTAACACTTCCTTTGCTTGAGGTTAATTTAAGTATATACATGCCTTTTGTTAATTGGCCTACATTAACTTTAGAATGGTTTGAATCTACGTGGGTTTTTAAAATGCTTTTACCTAAAATATTAAAAAATTCAACGTTTAAAAGTTGGTTGGTTTTTATATTGAGATTATTTTCTGAAACAGGATTTGGGTATATTTTGAAGTCTGAATCTTTAAATTCGTTTGAAGATAATGTATTCCATCTATTTTCTGCTAATGTACCTCCCCAAATTAAAGTTGCTAAATAGGGGTTGTCTATAAATGGGTTTCTATTGCCTTGTGCATATGTGTTGGAAGTATTCTCATGATAATCATTTCTATTGTCTTCTATAGAAGAAACAGGGTCTTCCGCATTCCAATCAAGTAATAAATTTATCATGTTAGAATCTGTAGAATTTAATGTTCCGACCGATACAAATGAAGGAAAACATTGTGAGCCATATCTCAGGTACATATACATAATAATTCTTGCAACATCTCCTTTCCATTCATCTCCAGGGTACCAACTTCCTGAGATGTTTTTAGCAGTTCCAGAACCATCAACAAATTTAAGGTTTCCTCGATTTGAATTCATTGTTACATCTGATGGCCTTAAATTATGTGCGTCTGCGTATGGAGGCACATTGGTTCCTGTATTGTCTAAACTTGGAGACGCTAAAGAATTTGCAAAAACATGTTCTCTGTTCCAATTTGTTCCTGCATTTCCTCCATTCAGAGTTTTGCTTCTAGTTCTGTCTGTAACATGGTTTCCATCAGTATCATTATAACCATAAATTAATAAAACATTTGAACTATTTATGGGGTCTTCATCTGTTATTTTATCGGCTTCCCAAACCCCTGGCGTGTAACTTATAAAGTTAGTGTGTTTAAAGGCAGTTGTTACTGCTAAATCGTTAAATAGATTTAATCCTGTTTTATTAAAATCAACATCGCTATAATATGTTTGTAATTCATTTGGGGGTGTTAGTTGTGCAAAACAAACCGTTGTAAAAAACAGTAAAAGAAAGTAAATGTGTTTCATAGCGTGATTATTGTTTTCGTTCTAAAAGTGCCATGTAAAATCCGTCAAAACCAGATTTATGGGCCATGATTTTATGATCCTTTACAAATATAAAATCTTTTCCAAATTCTGAGGTTAAAAATTTGTCAACTTGATTTTGGTTTTCTGATGGCAATACAGAACATGTTGCATACACTAATTGTCCGCCAACTTTTACCATTTTAGAATATTGGGTTAAAATATCTTGCTGTGTCAATTTTATCTTTTCAATAAAATCTGGTTGTAATTTCCATTTGGCATCTGGATTTCTTCTTAAAACGCCTAAGCCAGAGCATGGCGCATCAATTAATACACGATCTGCTTTGTCGTGTAGTTTTTTAATGACTTTAGTAGAATCAATAGTTCGTGCTTCAATATTAAAAGCACCATTTCTTTTTGCTCTTCGTTTTAGTTCATGAAGTTTATTATCATAAATATCTAAGGCAATAATTTGCCCTTTATTTTCCATTAATGAAGCAATATGCAGCGTTTTTCCACCAGCGCCGGCACAGGCATCAATAACTCGCATGCCTGGTTTTACATTTAAAAATTCTGCAACTAACTGGGAGGACGCATCTTGAACTTCAAATAGTCCGTTTTTAAATTGCTCTGTTTGAAAAACATTGGCACGTTCTTTTAGTTTTAAAGCATTTGGATAGTCCTCTAAAAAATCACATTCAATATCTTGATCAAAAAGTTCGGCTTGTAAATTCTCTTTAGTAGTTTTAAGTGTATTAACTCTAAGAATAACGTCAGCTTGTTCATTTAAAGCTGTTAATTCTTTAGACCAAATGTCATTCCCTAGTTCTTTCTCACCAAGCTCATCCAACCAATCAGGAATGGATTCTTTTAATTTTCTGATTTTAGAAAGTTCATCAAAACGACCTTTTATTTTCCGGGTCGGGGTTTTTTCAAAATACGTCCAATCGGGTAATTTTATACCTTTTAAAGTAGCCCAAACCGCAAACATACGCCACAGGTTATCTCTGTCAAAAGGTTCTTTGACTTCTGCAATTTCAGAATACAGGCGTTTCCATCTTACTATATCATAAGTGGTTTCGGCAACAAAAGCTCGGTCGCGAGCGCCCCAACGTTTATCGCGTTTTAGTAGTTGTTGAATCACCTTATCGGCATAGTGTCCTTCATTAAAAATTAAGGTAAGGCCATCAATAACCGAAAAGCATAAATTTCTGTGTAATCGCATGTTTGTTAAATAAGTCTGCAAAGTTACGTTTTAAATGTTTATTTGTTTAATCGTTTATAAGTTTATTAGAATGGCTTTACTATTTTTATGGAAATTTAAAATTTTATGAAACATTTAATAAGCATTTCAATAGTCATTATATTATTAACGTCTTGTAAAAAAGAAGTGGTGTTTGTTCCAAGAAATCTTTCGTCTGTTGAGATTGAAACACTATATTCAGATTCTTTGTTAAGCATTCGAGCTATTGAAATTCTTAATGATAAAAGTTTGGCATTTTCAGCCAATAATGGTGCTTTTGGCTTATACAATCCTTTGAAGGATAGTTGGATGGTTTCAAAGCAGGAATACGATAGTTTAAATTTACATTTTAGAGCGGTAGCCCACACTTCTACCGACTTTTTTATGTTAAGCATTGATAATCCAGCTTTATTGTTTAAAACTGGAGACGATGGAAGCATGCAGATGGTTTATAAAGAAGAAGGCGAAGGTGTTTTTTATGATGCTATGGCTTTTTGGAACGACCAAGAAGGCATTGCTATTGGCGATAGTATGAATGGCTGTTTATCTATTATTATTACTAGAGATGCTGGCCAAACATGGAATAAAATGCCATGTGAAAATTTACCAAAAGCTGAAGCAGGTGAAGGTGCTTTTGCAGCCAGTAATACCAATATTAAAATCATAGGAAATAACACGTATTTGGCAACCACAAAAGGAAATATATATCATTCTGAAGATAAAGGGATTTCATGGAAAGTTATTAAAACACCTATGGTACAAGCAATAGAAACGGAAGGTATTTATTCCATTGATTTTTATGATAACTTGAATGGATTTGGTATTGGAGGCGATTACACAACACCTGATAATAACGAAGCCAATAAAATACTAACTCACGATGGTGGAAAAACATGGCAATTGGTAGTACAAAACCAAAGCCCAGGATACAGAAGTTGTGTGCAATATATCCCTAATAGAACAGGGAAGGAGTTGATTACTGTTGGTTTTAAAGGCATTGATTTTTCAAATGATGGAGGTTATAGCTGGAAACATTTAAGTAATGAAGGATTTTATACCATTCGTTTTTTAAATGATTCGATAGCTTATGCAGCCGGTAATGGCCGAATTTCTAAATTGATATTTAAAGAATAAATAAAGAACTCCAAGTAGAGTTTATTGATCAGGTTTATTATGGCCTCTTCTGCTTTTAAATTCTTCAAACATTTTATGTTTAAAATCATCTTCAACTTTTTCTAAAAGGATTATTTTTTTAGCGGAAAGAATCTTAGTTAAATGGTCGATAAAATCGCTTTTTAAAGTCATTCTTTTTTGTTCAAAAGAGCGCATTCTTTTTAATATAACCACAGCTTCTTCTTCATTTAAGGTATCAAAATCAATGTCATTTCGGCCTTCATAAGATTCTCTTTTAAGCTTAAAATAGTCTTCCTCAAAGGCGTTGTATACAGGCCAAAATTGTTGAGCTTCTTTTTCTGTTAAATCTAATTTTTCAGTAATGTAGGCTATTTTCAATGTTTTTATTTTATCTCTATTACCTTTTTGAGAAAATGATAAAAGGGAAAAACATATTATAAAGACAAGAGTGGTAATTGTTTTCATTTTAATTAGTATTTGTAATTAAATCTTCAATTTCTAAATGGTCCAAAACATAATCTTCCAATGTTTCAGGGTTTAAATGGGTTTTTATAGAGCTTATTTCAGATAAATCTTCATCTGTAAATAAGGATGCAACATCAGAAGTTTCAAGGCCTTCTGTTAAAATATAATTTTCAATAGATGCCGTTTCAATATTTTTGATATTTAAGTTTTTACTGTTATTAAAAATAACACTGAACATCATCAATAAAATGGCTGCTACAGAAGCTGCATAGGCTACTTTTCTCCATGACATAAAATGAATTACCTTAGGTTCTTTTTTATGCACAGTATTTAAAATGTGGGTTTCTAAATTCTCAAAATAGTTTTTGGGTACTTTAAAACCTTGATGTGTTGCTGCTTCTTTTAATTTTAATTCGCTTAAAAGTAAATCTTCAAAATTTTCAAAGTAATCCTTGGGTACTTTAAAACCAGTTTTATTAATATTATTTAAAGATTTATGTTTCATTTCTTATGTATGACTCTTATTTTTGATAAAGGTTTAATTATTAACAAGATACTCTTCAATTTTTTTTACTGCAATGTGGTAAGAAGCCTTTAAAGCGCCTTCACTCGTTTTTAAAATCTCAGACATGTCCTTAAATTTTAATGCTTCAAAATATTTCATATTAAAAACCAACTGTTGTTTTTGAGGTAATTTGGCAATGGCTTGTTGTAATTTTAACTGAATAGTATCGCCTTCAAAATACACATCGGCAGTTAAATTTTTAATGGCAATATCTTGAACCTCCATGTTGGTTATTTGTAATCGTTTAGCTTTACTGTTTAAAAATGTAATGGCTTCGTTGGTGGCAATTCTATACATCCAAGAAAATAATTTGCTTTCACCTTTAAAGGTGTCAATATTTCTGTAAATCTTTATAAAGGTGTTTTGTAAAACATCATCGGTATCATCATGAGATTTTACAATATTTCTGATATGCCAATAAAGACGTTCTTTATAAAGCGTTACCAGTTCTTTAAAACCACTGTCTATGGTTGTTTTAGATTGTAGTTTTTCTACTAATTCAGATTCTTGAATCACACAATTACTTTCTTATTTGACTTATGAAGATACTAAAAGTTTAATCAGTTTTTAATTTTATTTGATTAGGAAGCTTTTTTATGTTAAATATTATATTACTGAAAATCAATATCTTACAAACAAAAATATCGATTAAGTGTAAAATAAGTCGATAAAATACATATTTTTCTTGTGTAATTCAATATAATATTTTACTTTTACAGTATTAAAATCTACTTATGTTGTTAGTCTGCCCCAAGTCTAGCAATGAGCAAAAAAAAAGGATAGAAACCCAAATCTCTATCCTTTTTATTTTATTATTTATTAGGTTATTGAGGTTCAGAAACTGAGTTTCCTTCAAGAACAACGGCTGTTTGAGCAAGGGCTCTTCCATTCATGGTTGCACCAGTTTGAAACGTAATGCCTGTCATTGAAAGTAATACGCCTTCAAAATGTGAAGTTGTTCCAAAAGTTGCTTCGCCAGCTACTTGCCAGAAAATATTTTTAGCTTGAGCGCCTCCTTCTAAAGTCATGTTAATACCAGAACTCATGCTAAGGTTTCCTGCAATTTGGAATATCCAAACATCATCAGCGGTACCCGAAATGGTAATAGATGAAGGAATGGTTACTGAATTTGTCCATTTATAAAGACCAGGTAAAAGCGTTTTTCCTCCAATGTTTCCTGTTGCTAATTCAACAAAATCAGGTGAAGGACGATCCGCAGCATCGTTATAGGCTGTAATCATATTTTCAACTGCTGTTGTTAAATTAATAGGCGTTGGGTCTGCCATATCAGCCGCATATACTCTTCCTGTAATCTGAGCTGAAGTTGCATATCCTGTGGCATCGGTTAATGCTAATCCTGTAATAAACGAAGTTGCAGCAGGGCTTAATCCTAAATCTCCCGTAATGATAGAAGTTAAAGAATTGTTAATGGCCGTTTTTGCCAAAACAACATAATTTTCTGAAGCACCAAGATTTACTGCGTTAAGAGCTGTTAATGTACCTCCAGTTGTAAAATTCCAAACCATGTTTGATGCCATGGAATTTCCTGCAAGATCTTTTACGTCTCTGGTTAAAGTGGCAGTGTAAACTTTACCTGCAGATAAATTTTCTGTTGGTGTAAAGGTTGCCGTATCTCCAGAATAGTTAACAGAGCCAGAAACTTCATTGGTTCCCTGTTTTACCATAAAACTGGATGTTGTAATGGTTGACGTATCCATATTCTCACTGAATGTTGCTGTAATAACCGCATTACGTGATACACCTGCTGCATTATTTGCAGGAGACGTTTCATCAATAGTGAAAAGATTGATATTAGCATTATCATCATCATTGTTATCGCAACTAGAGAATAGGATAACAGAAACCAGCATTATGGATGTTAAAATTTTTTTAATTATCATGTTTTATAAATTATTTATGCGTGAAATATATCACTTAGCAAAGGTACCCTCTTTAAATACGGTGCTGTTACATGATACGTTGAATAGGTTACATGATTCCCACAACCCGGGATAAAAACCTTCAGAATAAATAAAAAATCATAACTAAAGAAGTATTGTAAAAAGGCATGAACAAGCAGTAAACAATACTTTTGTGCACAGTAATAACCGTTAATAACTCCTTGTAATTCTCCTTTAAAAATCAGGTGTAAATGCCTATTTTGCAGGTATCATTTTAAAAGATAATAAGTGAAGGTTTGTATTGCTGAAAAACCAAGTGTAGCACGTGAAATTGCCTCTGTTTTAGGAGCCAATACCAAACATGATGGTTATTTTGAAGGGAATGGATATGTTGTAACCTACACCTTTGGGCATTTGTGTACACTCTTTGAACCCAATGACTATAAACCTCATTGGAAAAGCTGGGATTTAAACAACTTGCCCATGCTACCTGATAAGTTTCAAACCAAAGTGGTAGCTAATTCTGGAATAAAAAAACAATTTAATATTGTAAAAAGTTTATTTGATAAAGCCGAAGTGGTTATAAACTGTGGTGATGCTGGTCAGGAAGGTGAGCTTATTCAACGCTGGGTTATGCATCAGGCAAATTATAAAGGCGAGGTAAAACGTTTATGGATTTCATCGTTAACCACCGAAGCTATTAAAGAAGGTTTCGAGCATTTAAAGCCATCCAAAGACTATGATAATTTATACCATGCAGGGTTTTCAAGAGCTATTGGCGATTGGCTGTTAGGTATGAATGCAACCAGATTGTATACCGTAAAACATGGTGGATATAAACAAGTATTGTCGGTCGGTCGTGTGCAAACTCCAACGTTGGCTATGGTGGTAAACCGTTTTAAAGATATAGAAAATTTTAAACCTAAACCGTATTGGGAATTGCAAACGCTTTATAGAGATACGCTTTTTAGCTATGAAGAAGGACGCTTTTTAAAGAAAGAAGATGGGGAAATTTTAGCTAATAAAGTTAAAGAAAGTGATTTTGAAATTATAGCCATTGATAAAAAAGAAGGTAACGAATATGCGCCCAAATTATTTGATTTAACAGGGCTTCAGGTATATTGTAACAACAAATTTGGATTCTCTGCCGATGAAACCCTTAAAATCGTTCAAACCTTATATGAACAAAAGGTAGTAACCTACCCAAGAGTGGATACCACATTTTTATCCAATGATATCTATCCAAAAGTACCTGGAATTCTTCAAAAACTAACCCATTATTCAGATTTAACCCAGCCGATTTTAGTCAAGAAAATAAAGAAATCTCCTAAGTTCTTTAATGATAAAAAAGTCACCGATCATCATGCTATCATTCCAACAGGAGATCAAACCAAATTGCAATACAATCAACAGCAAGTGTACGATATTATTGTAAGACGATTTATTGCTGTATTTTATGAGGATTGTTTGGTTTCTAACACCACAGTTCTAGGAAAGGCTGCAGACGTTCTTTTTAAAACAACTGGTAAAGAAATTTTAAAAAAAGGGTGGCGTATTGTTTTTGAAGTTCCAGATGCCAAAGAAAAGGAACCAGACATGTTGCCAACCTTTGTTAAAGGTGAAAAAGGATCACACAAGCCATCTTTTTTAGAAAAGGAAACCAAACCACCCAATCAATTTACAGAAGCTACCTTGTTACGTGCCATGGAAACCGCTGGAAAACAAGTGGATAATGAAGAATTACGCGATTTGATGAAAGAAAATGGCATTGGTCGTCCATCTACGCGTGCTAATATTATTGAAACACTTTTTAAGCGAAAGTACATTATAAGAAGTAAAAAGCAGGTATTGCCAACATCGGCAGGGATTCAGCTTATAGAAATAATTCAAAATGAATTGCTGAAATCTGCGGAACTAACAGGTACTTGGGAAAAGCAGTTAAAAGATATTGAAAAGGGTGAATTTAGTGTGAATGCTTTTATTTCGGGTATGAAACAAATGGTTGAAGCATTGGTGTATGAAGTACGCAGTGAAGCTAAAGGCGCCAATATTTCATACGAATCTGCAAGTAAAAAGAAAGCCAGCAATGCATTGGCAAAAAAGGAGAAAAGACTTGTTTCTGAAACATGCCCTAAATGTAAAAACGGACATCTTATTAAAGGAAAATCAGCCTTTGGATGCAGCGCATTTAAGTCTGGTTGCGATTTTGTATTACCATTTACCTTTCAAAATAAAAAAATATCAGAAACCCAATACCAAAGATTAGTTGAAAAAGGCTCTACGGTTCATTTAAAAGGATTTAAAACCCACTCAGGTACAACTGAAGGACTCATTCGTTTTGATGAAAATTACAAGCTTATTTTAGAGCCAAAGAAAAGCAATGTTAAAAATGTAAAAGAAACCTTAAGGTGTCCCAAATGCCAATCGGGAACCGTTATTAAAGGCAAATTGGCCTATGGTTGCAGGCATTACAAATTGGGTTGCGATTTTAGAATGTCTTTTGAAGAAGTTAGAAAAAAAATGAATGGGCAGAAAGCCTCCAAAGAACTTGTTTTTAATATTTTAAATGGAAATATCTAAAGAAAACCACAGACATTTCATAATCTATAAACCTTATGGGTATTTAAGTCAGTTTTATACCAATGCCAAAAAAGAGCAAAAGAAAAAGTTTTTAGGCGATTTATATAAGTTTCCACAAAATGCCATGGCTATTGGTAGGCTGGATGAAAAATCTGAAGGATTATTACTTATAACAACCGATGGTAAAACAAGTGATTTTATAAACAGCCAAAAAGTTGATAAAGAGTATCATGTGCAAGTTAATGGCGATATTACAAATACGGCGATTGAAACTTTAAAAGCAGGCGTGGAAATTGGGTTTAAAGGAAAAAAATACAGTACACAACCATGCGAGGCTTTTAAACTTCAGATCCATCCTGAATTTCCAACACGTTCAAGAAAAATAAGAGATGACAGACACGGGCCGACTTCTTGGGTTTCTGTTATATTAAATGAAGGTAAATACAGGCAAGTACGTAAAATGACTGCTGCTGTTGGGTTTCCTACATTACGTCTGGTAAGGGTTAGAGTAGGGAATATTCAACTAAATGAGATGGAAATTGGCGATGTTATTGAAGTAGCTAATTTAAACTTCTAATTTTTTTAATTCTTTATAGTTTTTATTGAGGCGTTTAAGCAATAAACCATAAAGTAGTTTATAAAAAAGCCATATTATAAATACAAACACAGATGTAACTCCTATAAGGATGGCGTAAGTAACAAGCATTTGTTTTTGGTTAAAATGAGAAATGGTGTCGGTTAATTTTGGATCGTGCATAATGGCAAAGTACATACCAATAACCATAGAAATAAAGGCCATTACCAGATTATACAACACATAGTACTTAATAACACGACGTGTTTTTAAAATGCTTTCCATTAATTTTTTAGCATTATCAGTTACTGAAATAGCTTTGTGAGATTTAAAAAGTAAATAAATAAAAAGCAAAATAACACCATAACTAAAAACTGTAAGACCCATAAAGGCGTACTCATTTGTGTAAACAGCATCCAGACGTTCCCTGAAACTATCAGATGAAAAGTAAGGAATGACGTTTATTAATATCCAGAATATTAATTCGCCAATGCTAATATAAAACAAGGTCTTAACAATGCTAGACGATTTTTTTTGCAAAATAGGGTAGATGTCTTCTGAAGACAATTTTTTAAAAGTGGTATCTTGCCTGTTCCAATCTTTTTTTAATAATTCTAATTCATCCATCGTTTTACGGATTAAGGATTGTTTTTAATTTAGTTTTAATTCTGTTCATCTTCACTCGAGCATTTACCTCAGTAATCCCCATTGTTTCACTTATTTCTCTATAATCTTTATCTTCTAAATATAAAAAAACCAGCGCTTTTTCAATGTCATTCAACTCATACACTGCTTTGTATAATGTTTTTAATTGTTGCTCCTCGGTATCATCATAATCATCGGCTTTCATTCTAAACTCAACACCATTAAAATCTTGGGTATTTATGGTACGCTTAGATTTTCTATAAAGTGTTATGGCGGTGTTTAAACCAACTCTATACATCCATGTGCTAAACTTAGAATCACCACGAAACTTCGGGTAAGCTTTCCATAACTGTATTGTAATTTCTTGAAACAAATCATTGTGTGCATCATAATTATTGGTATACAATCGGCATACCTTATGAATAATGTTTTGATGCTTTTCAAGCAATTCAACAAAATGATGTTCTAGCTCTTTGGTCAATTTGATGTGTTAGTTAATAGGTAAGTAGCTTTTAAAATTAAAACGTTACAAAGTATTAAAAAATTAATTATAAAGGATGCTTGTTAACGCTGAAAGTATGGATTAAAAGAGTTTTTTAATGAAATTATAAGCATTAAAGTTTAAGTTTATATAATAGTTGTAAAACACTGATTATTATTTTATTGAATATACTATATAGATAAAATCTATAATGTTTATTTTAACATAAAATTCTAAAATTTTGCATTATTCAACATAGCGAATATATAAAAAATAATTGGACTTAATAATTGGATTTTATAGTATGTTAAGTGTTTTTTTAGTGATGGCATTTTTTAAAAATCAATGTCATTGTTTAAAAAAGTTGAATGCTATTTTCATGGGTTTTTCAATTCATCTACTAAATTTTACAGTTCGGTTAAATTCAATTTTTGGTCATGTTTTTCTTTTTCAATTTTGTTCCAACAATATAACAAACCAAATTTCATCATGAAAAAAATTATCGTTATTCTTTTAGTTTTAGTAAGTTTTAAATTAAGTGCACAACAAGTTATAAGTGGTATTGTTTTAGACCATAAAGGCATTCCAATTATAGGAGCCAATGTTTTTTTAGAAGGTACTTATGATGGAAGTACAACGGATGATAACGGTCATTTTAATTTTAAAACAAGTGAAACTGGAACTCAAACGTTGATAGTTTCATACGTTTCTTTTGAAAGATTTTATAGGGTTGGAGAGGTTTCTTATATGAAAGATTTAACTGTATATCTAAAAAAAGATGTAAACACTTTAGATGCCGTAGTGCTTTCTGCTGGAACCTTTCAAGCTGGAGATAATACTAAAGTTAATGTGTTAAAACCATTAGATGTGGTAACCACTGCAAGTGCCCTAGGCGATTTTGTGGGGGCTTTGCAAACATTGCCAGGCACCACAACCGTTGCAGAAGATGGCAGATTGTTTGTTAGAGGCGGTGAGGCAGAAGAAACACAAATTTTTATCGATGGTATTCGTGTGTTTACGCCTTATACACCTACCACCAATAACTCTCCTACAAGAGGTAGATATTCGCCTTTTTTATTTGATGGAATTACCTTTTCAACAGGTGGTTATTCTGCCGAATATGGTCAGGCATTGTCCAGTGTATTGTTATTGAACACCATTGATGAGCCCAATCAAGATAAAACAGATATTGGCATTATGAGTATAGGTGGCTCTTTGGGAAATACACAAAAATGGGAAACAAGTTCCTTGAGTGTTAATGGAGCTTATGTTAATTTAGCACCATATATTGCTGCTTTTCCTGATAGAAATGATTGGATAAAACCTTTCGAGACCTTTTCAGGTGAATCAGTTTTTAGAAAAAAGTTTGATACCGGACTTTTAAAACTTTATGCCGCATTTGATAACACAAATTTTGAACTCAAACAAGAAGATATTAACCAAACTGAAGGCGTTCATTTTAAATTAAAAAATAATAACCTATATTTTAATGGGTCTTATCAAGGCAAATTAAACGACACTTGGGATGTTTTTGGAGGTATGAGCTTTACACGTGGTAATAATGACTTAAACGTATTCGATATGCTTGTAAAGGATACTGAAACGGCTTTTCATGCAAAACTAAAATTTAAAAAGCGCTTTAGCAATTGGTTTAAACTATATTTTGGCACTGAATATTTGGCTTCAAATTTTAAAGAAAATGTTTCTGATGTTAACACAAATAATGCCGACTATGGATATGATGATAACATAGCTTCTACCTATGTTGAGTCTGATATTTTTGTTTCAAGAGAATTAGCGTTTAAAGTGGGATTGAGATCAGAGTATAGTGAATTGTTTAAAACATTTAATGCTGCACCCAGACTCTCGTTGGCTTACAAAACTTCGAAAACCAGTCAGGTATCATTGGCCTATGGTAATTTTTATCAGAACCCATCAAGCAGTATATTAAAGTTTAATCAAAATTTAAAAGCACAAAACACGACACATTATATTTTAAACTATCAATTTAATTTAGATAGAAAAATTTTCAGAGCCGAAGCTTACTTTAAAGACTACCATAATTTGGTAAAATATAATACAGATTTTGCACAATTTGATAGTCAATATAACAGCAATGGTTATGGATTTGCTAAAGGAATTGACCTGTTCTGGCGAGATAATAAGAGTATAAAAAATGTTGATTACTGGATTAGTTATTCGCTTTTAGATACCAAGCGAATGTATAAAAATTATCCAGTTGAGGCTCAACCAAATTTTGCCAATACCCATAACCTGTCATTGGTTGGTAAATACTGGATTAATGACTGGAGAAGCCAAGTAGGATTTAGTTATTCTTTTGCTTCAGGAAGACCTTTTAACAACCCAAATTCAACGGGGTTTATGAATGATAAAACCAAAGCATACCAAAGTCTGAGTATTAACTGGGCGTATTTAATCAGTCCGCAAAAAATACTGTATGCATCGGTAAATAACGTGTTAGGATTTAAAAATATAAATGGGTATCAATATGCTAATTCACCCAATTCAAATGGGGTTTTTGATAGACGAGAGCTGAAGCCTGCAGCTGATCAATTCTTTTTTGTTGGCTTTTTCTGGACCATTAGTGAAGATAAAAAGAGCAATCAATTAGACAATTTATAAGGCTATTTCAAACCTCAAGTTTTACGAAAATCTCAATGAATTTAATAGTTTGGATGGTTCGATTGAAAAATTCTTAGATATGGTATTTGTGTATGACAAATATCATATTTTTTTTGGGGTATAACGGTTAACTTTAATGTATTAATTTAAAATACATAGTCATGTTATCAAAGAAAAATCCAGAAATGGAAATTGGTCGAAATAGCAGTCTGTATTTTGCTATAGGACTCAGTATCATGCTCTTTATTTCTTGGCAATTGTTGGAATATAAAACCTATGATAAAACCGATATAGCTTATGATATGGTTAATATGGAAGAGGTTTTTGAAGAAGAAATTCCAGTCATAAACGTTAATGCACCGCCACCACCACCGCCACCAGTTGCTATTCAGGAATCTATAAAAATAGTTGAAGATGTTGTTGAGATTGAAGAAACCATTATAGAAAGTACAGAAAGCAATCAAAGCGATAAAATTGCCGAGCCTGTTTCTGTGGCAGAAGTTGCCGTTGAAGATGTTGAAGAAGATGTAGAAGTGCCGTTTGCTGTTATTGAAGATATTCCAGTATTTCCTGGTTGTGAAACAGGAAGTAAGCGTGAAAAAAGGGCTTGTTTTCAAGCTAAAATGGAGGAGCATATTGCTAAAAATTTCCATTATCCAGAACAAGCCTTAGATCTTGGAATTCAGGGTAAAGTCTTCGTTATTTTTGTCATTGATAAAGATGGATATGTAACAGGTATTCGTTCAAGAGGTCCAGATAAAATTTTAGAAAAAGAAGCTGAACGAATTATTAAATTGCTTCCTAGAATGATTCCTGGAAAACAACGAGGAAGACCTGTAAAAGTTCCATATAGCGTACCGATTGTGTTTAAATATATGGCAAGCTAAAAGAAACAAAAAAAACATTCAAGCTAAATAATTCAAAATCATATTTTAATTAGTCTTATAAAGCCATTTTAAAGTTTGTAAAAGATTTTAAAATGGCTTTCTTTTTATTTTAAATTTCCTTTTACATCTCATCCTTTAAAAATTACAATTCGGTCATTTGCTTTTTTAAAAAAAGGAAAGCTAAAGCATATTTGCTGTATAATTTAAAAACAATCATTATGCAAAAATTAGTTATTATTTTAATCACATTCGTAACCAGCTTTGTTAGCGCTCAATCGAATTATGAAAAAGGTATGGAAAAAGCCTTTGAACTTTGGGGAAGTAATAACCCAGTAGAAGCAGCCAATATGTTTGAACGTATTGCCAATGCTGAACCAGATAATTGGCTTCCAGTCTATTACGCGGCACAAGTTAACATTCTGTATAGTTTTGGTTTAACAGATGAAAAAAAATTGACAGAGCAACTTAAAAAAGCACAAGATTTAATTAATGATGCTACAGCTATTTCAAAAAACAATCCAGAAATTCTAGTGCTTCAAGCTTTGTTGCATACCGCTTGGGTTGCGTTTGATGGTGCAACGTACGGCATGACTTTATCACCTAAAGTGGTATCTATTTATGAGCAAGCGGAACAAATTGCACCAGATAATCCACGAGTGGTATATTGTAAAGCAGAATGGGGTATTGGTGGTGCCAAATACTTTGGCCAAGATACCAAGCCATTTTGCAAAGATTTGGAGAGAGCTTTAGAACTTTTTGCTAACTTTAAGCCTGAAACACCGTTTCACCCAAATTGGGGTAAAGATCGTGTTGAAATGCTTTTAGAATCTTGTAAAGAGTAATTTATAGATTAGTATATATCATGACAAAATCTGTTAAAAATATTGTTATAACCTTTATAATTGGATGTGCTGTTTTTATAGTTGGAAACCTATTATCTAGCGGTTTTAATTTTAAAAATCTTAATGAATTTTTAATTGATTTTGTCTTATATCAGCTATATTCTTTTGCTATTGGATATTCAAATATGTATTTTTTTGAATATTTAGAAAGGCGTAAATGGAGTAGGGAAGATAGAGTAAAACGAATTATTATTGGAATCGCAGGTTCTACTATTATTACTCTTATCGCTCTTTTCTTTCTAAGAGGTTTTGTAAATACACTCCTTAAAGGAAAATCAATAATTGAATTTGTAACTCATGAAAAATTTGAATATTACCGATTTGGATTGTGGATAACCTTGACTATAGTCATTATTTTTCACTTTGTTTATTTCTATAATAAGTATCAACAAAATAAAATTAAGGAGCAAAAAGTCATAGCAGGTACAGCAAGTGCCAAGTTTGATGCTTTAAAAAACCAATTAGACCCACATTTTTTATTCAACAGTTTAAATGTTCTTACCAGTTTAATAGAAGAAAACCCAGAAAATGCGCAAAAGTTTACTACATCATTATCAAAAGTATATCGCTATGTGTTAGAACAAAAGAATAAAGAATTAGTGCCGGTTGATGAAGAGTTGGAATTTGCAAAAACCTACATGTCTTTACTAAAAATGAGATTTGAAGACAGTATAATTTTTGAAATTCCAGATCATGCCACTAATCCAGAAAGCAAAGTAGTGCCATTGTCATTACAGTTGTTATTAGAAAATGCTGTAAAGCACAATATGGTAACAACCAGCAAACCTTTGCATATAAAAATTTATGAAAATGAAGGTAATCTTGTTGTTGAAAACAATTTACAACCTAAACAAATTGTCAAGAAAAGTAGTGGTGTAGGTCTAGAAAACATCAAACAGCGTTACAATTTATTATCAACAAAAAGAGTATTCATTAACCAACAAGCAAACAGTTTTGCAGTGTCAATACCGATGCTTACCAAACAAATATCAATCATGGAAAGTAATTCATCATCAAAAATAGACGACAGTTATTTAAGAGCTCGCAAACATGTAGATGACCTTAAAGAATTCTATTATGGCATCCTATCCTATTTTATTGTTATACCATTCTTAATTTATATCAATTACAAAACCTTTTGGGAATTTCAATGGTTTTGGTTTCCTATGATAGGTTGGGGAATTGGCATTGCTATAAACGCCTTTAAGGTTTATGTAAGCGACGGAATTTTTGGTCGGAATTGGGAAGAACGTAAATTAAAACAATATATGGGTGAAGATGACGACACTCGTTGGAAATAAAAACTAAAATCATGAAAACACCATCAAACAACAATTTTGAAGACAAATACATCAAGGCACGTAAGCAAGTAGAAGAACTTAAAGGATTTTATTACAATCTTATATCTTATTGTTTAGTAATACCTTTTCTAATATTTATCAATTACAGAACCTATTGGGGCTTTCATTGGTTTTGGTTTCCAATGATAGGTTGGGGTATGGGCTTAGCATTTCACGCTTATCATGTTTTTGTAAACAATGGTATTTTTGGAAAGAAATGGGAAGAACGCAAAATAGAACAATTTATGCGTGAAGAAGAAGAACAAAAACACTGGCAATAGCGCAGAATATTAACTTTTTAAATTTTAAATCATGACAAATTACAGTAATGATAACCAAGATAATAGTAAACAATTCCAAAAAGGTCAAAACGATTTTTATCGTGAAGATGCTTATTTGAGAGCACAAAAAAAAGTAAAAAAAATAGTTGGCTTTTATTGGCATTTAGCGTCTTATGTCATTGTCAACATATTTTTACTTTTTCTGTTTTCAAGGAACAATGACAACTTTTGGAGTTTTGGAACATTTTCTACCGCCATTTTTTGGGGTATTGGTCTGCTTTTTCATTTTATTGGCACCTTTGGTCCAGATTTTTTCTTTGGGAAAAAATGGGAAAAACGTAAAATCCAAGAGTATTTAGATAAAGATAAAAACCGCTTCAAGTAGTTTTTGGTAGTTATTTTTGCTAACACCTAACAACCAAAGCAACACCCATGAACATCATCATTATAGAAGACGAAAAACCATCAGCACGCCGTTTGCAGCGAATGCTAAGCAGTTTAAATCTAGAAACAGATACTCTACTACATTCAGTTGAAGAAAGCATTACTTGGTTTCAAAACAATAAACATCCAGATTTAATTTTTCTGGATATTCAGTTAAGTGATGGATTATCTTTTGAAATTTTTGAAGCCATCAATATTAAAAGTGCTGTTATTTTTACGACGGCTTATGATGAATATGCACTTCAAGCTTTTAAACTAAACAGCATCGATTATTTGTTAAAACCCATAGATGAAGATGATTTGGCAAAAGCCGTAAACAAATACCAAGAACGATTACCACAAAAACAAGCCGTTACTTTAGATTTTAACGACATTAAAAAACTGTTGATAAACCCTATAGACCGAGAGTATAAAAAACGATTTTCAGTAAAAATTGGGCAACATTTAAAACTTATTAATATTGAAGATATTGAATGTTTTTATAGCGAAAATAAAGGAACGTATTTGTACACTTCTGAAGGTAGGAATTATTTACTTGATACTACTTTAGAGCTTTTAGAAAATGAATTGGAGCCACAAACTTTTTTTAGAATAAACCGAAAGTTTTTTGTAAATATCAATGCTATAAAAGATATGGTAAGTTACACCAACTCTCGCTTGCAAATAAAACTCAACACCTATAATGAGGATGAGGTAATTGTAGCCCGAGAACGCGTGAAGGATTTTAAAGACTGGTTGGAGTAATCGCTTTCTTTGTATGTTCGTTTAACGATCTCGGCTATGCGTAGTGCGGGATTTCAAGGTACTCACCTCTAAACATAATTGCTGCTTTGGTAGCATACTGTTTCTTTCCTAAGAAGCCTTCTTTAAATATAACGCCGATTGAATCTAACCAACTAACTTTATGGGCTGCTTAAACATTATTCACGTTGATATAACAAAAAAACGCAACCTCCAGAGTTATCTGGATTGGTTGCGCTTTTTGCTTATAATAACAAGTATATTCTATTATTTCACTTCCTCGAAGTCTACGTCTTCAACATCGCTTGATTCTCCCTGACCATTTTCATTCTGACTCGTATCTGATCCTGGTTGAGCATCTCCACCTTGTTGTGCTTCTGCTTGTGCTTTATACATTTCTTCTGAAGCTACTTTCCAAGCTTCGTTTATTTTTTCTAAAGCTGGGTCAATTACAGCAACGTCTTTTGTTTCGTATGCTTTTTTCAATGCTTCTAAAGCGTCTTCAATAGGTTTCTTTTTATCATCAGATAATTTATCACCAAATTCTTTTAACTGACTTTCTGTTTGGAAAATCATAGCATCTGCAGCATTTAATTTTTCAGCTTTTTCCTTAGCTAATTTATCTGCTTCTGCATTGGCTTCTGCGTCTGCTTTCATCTTTTTGATTTCTTCTTCAGTTAATCCAGAAGAGGCTTCAATACGAATATCTTGAGTTTTACCTGTTGCTTTATCTCCGGCAGTTACATGAATGATACCATTGGCATCAATATCAAAAGTAACTTCAATTTGAGGAGTTCCACGTCTTGCTGGTGGAATGCCATCTAAATGAAAACGACCAATAGTTTTATTATCGCCTGCCATAGCGCGCTCACCTTGTAATACATGTATTTCTACTGATGGCTGATTATCTGCCGCAGTTGAAAATATTTGTGATTTCTTGGTAGGAATGGTTGTGTTTGCTTCTATAAGCTTGGTCATAACATTACCCATGGTTTCAATACCTAGTGATAATGGTGTTACATCTAATAATAAGACATCTTTAACGTCACCTGTTAAAACACCTCCTTGAATACCTGCTCCTAATGAAACTACCTCATCAGGGTTTACGCCTTTACTTGGCGCTTTTCCAAAGAATTTTTCAACAGCTGTTTGAACTGCAGGAATACGTGTTGAACCACCTACTAAAATCACTTCATCAATATCACTTTTTGATAATCCTGCGGCTTTTAAAGCAGACTCGCAAGGAGCTATGGTTCTTTTTACCAAATCATCGATTAATTGTTCAAATTTAGCACGGGTTAACGTACGAACTAAGTGTTTTGGACCACTAGCAGTTGCTGTGATATAAGGTAAATTGATTTCTGTTTGAGTTGAAGATGATAATTCAATTTTTGCTTTTTCAGCCGCTTCTTTTAAACGTTGTAAAGACATAGGATCTTTACGTAAATCCATAGCTTCTTCAGCTTTAAACTCATCAGCTAACCAACCAATAATTTTTTCATCAACATCATCACCACCTAAATGGGTATCTCCATCGGTTGATAATACTTCAAATACACCATCCCCTAATTCCAGAATGGATACATCATGGGTACCACCACCAAAATCAAATACGACTATTTTTTGGTCTTTTCCTTTTTTATCTAAACCATAGGCTAATGCTGCTGCTGTAGGCTCATTAATAATTCTTCTTACTTTTAATCCTGCAATCTCACCAGCTTCTTTGGTAGCTTGACGTTGAGAATCATTAAAATATGCAGGAACCGTAATAACAGCTTCTGTTACCGTTGTTCCTAAATAATCTTCAGCCGTTTTCTTCATTTTTTGAAGAATCATAGCCGATAATTCTTGAGGTGTATATAAACGACCATCGATATCAACTCTTGGCGTGTCATTATCTCCTTTAACTACTTTGTATGGCACACGTTCTGCTTCTTTTTGAGATTCAGAATATTTATTTCCCATAAAACGTTTGATAGAAGAAACTGTTTTTGTTGGATTTGTTACTGCTTGACGTTTTGCTGGATCACCAACTTTTATTTCGCCTCCTTCAACAAAAGCGATAACAGATGGTGTGGTTCTTTTACCTTCTGCATTTGGGATTACAACAGGTTCATTACCTTCCATGACAGAAACGCAAGAATTGGTTGTTCCTAAATCGATTCCAATTATTTTACTCATAATTTATGTTTTATTGTGTTGAATGTTCATTTTTTAATTCATGGTGATAAAGTCAATGATTATGCCAACAACAAAAAACTGACAAGCTGTCATTTTTTGTTTTAAAGTTTAATATAATTTGCTTTACTGTTCGCCTTAAAAAACTATTTTTACAATGATTTTAAATGATTTTAATGGATTAGTAACTTATGGAATGTATTTCTGTCTTTGATATGTTAAAGATTGGTGTTGGTCCGTCTAGCTCACACACTTTAGGTCCGTGGAGAGCTGCAGAGCGATGGATAAGAGAGTTAAAAGATTCTAATACATTTTACAACACTGAAAAAATAAAAATAGATTTATATGGTTCTTTATCATTAACAGGAAAAGGACATGCTACAGATTTGGCTATCATGCTTGGATTAAGTGGCGCTAATCCAGAATTTATTCCCGTAGAGGAGATTGAAACCATTATTGATTCAATTAAACAAAATAAAAAGATAGTATTCAATAATGAAAAAACACTTGATTTCAATCCAGATACAGCCATAACTTTCCATAGGAAATTTCTTCCTTTTCATGCCAATGGCTTGGTGTTTACTGCATCCATTAATGGGAAAAATCAAAAGTCAACATTTTATTCTATTGGTGGCGGATTTGTTGTTAAAGAAGAACGTAAAAACTCCAAAAGAAACAAAGAAATATTTAAAACATTCCCGTATCCAATAAAATTAGGGACAGAACTTTTAACCTATTGCAAAGCGCTTAAATTATCCATTTCTGAAGTAGTTTTAGAAAATGAAAAATCAATAAGAACTCCTGAAACTATTGATTTTGAATTACAGCGCATTTGGAACACCATGCTAGAATGTATGTATTTGGGTTGTCATACCGAAGGAACTCTTCCCGGAGGTTTAAATGTTAGACGACGAGCTAATGATATTCTGAAAAATTTAAAAAGCGACTTGCCATATCGTTCGCCACAAGAATGGCTTGAGACCATTAGACTAACAGAAGTTAAATTCAGACAAATCCTTAAGTGGGTAAGTTGTTTTGCATTAAGTGTAAATGAAGTCAATGCCTCTTTGGGACGAGTGGTTACCGCTCCAACCAATGGAAGCGCAGGCGTTATTCCAGCCGTTTTAATGTATTATTTGGTTATTGAAAACCATGAAGCAGATTTTAAGCATATTAAAAAGTTTTTGTTAGTTGCTGGCGAAATAGGAAGTTTGTTTAAAAAAGGAGCCACTATTTCAGCTGCTATGGGTGGATGCCAGGCGGAAATTGGCGTCTCGTCAGCTATGGCAGCCGGAGCTTTAACAGAGTTACTTGGTGGCACACCAGAACAAGTACTAATTGCCGCTGAAATTGCTATGGAACATCATCTTGGATTGACCTGCGACCCCATTGCTGGATTGGTTCAAATACCTTGTATAGAACGCAATGCTATGGGTGCTATTAAAGCTATAAATGCTGCTGAAATGGCTTTGGAAACAAAGCCCGAACACGTAAAAGTACCTTTAGATAAAGTAATTGCTACCATGTGGGAAACGGCTAAGGATATGAACTCTAAATACAAAGAAACGTCTGAAGGTGGTTTGGCCGTTGGCGTCAATTTGTCCGATTGTTAAAGCCCTTTCAACCTTCCCAAAGTGATGGAAATATTACTTATAACGTATGTGGTTTTGTTTTTATTTTTTGGAATTTGAATTACAACCTTCTTTCCTTCTGGTATCCATTAAATAAATGATTTTCCAATTTCCATTATCATTAAATAATTGAAACGAATTCACACCACAATGACTAAATGTGCCATTAAACCAAAACTCATAAGGCGTCCAAACATTGGCCATATTCCCATCAACTTGAATGTTATAATCTAGTAAACGTTCATCCCATTTTTGGTCAGCAGTCCTGTTTGCAATGGCATCCATTAGTTTTTGTCAGTCTTCAGTTATTAATTGGTTCTTTCCTTCTTTATTTATAAACGTAGTTTGTAACAACATTTTATCCATCATTACAGATTTCATTAAGGTTGTATCTCCTTTATGAAACCCTTCAAAAAATGTGTCAATGTTGGCTTTAACATTAATGTTTTCAGCTTCTTGAGCATATAAAGTTGATGTCAAAATGATACATAAATACGCTATAATTCTAGTCATGATAATAATTTTATATCCAAATTAAACTATATTTTAAAGCTGTATGTGTCGTTAAAGAAAAGTTTAACATTATTTCTGGCTTTATTATATTTAGTACTTTTACATTTTATAAAAACTAACTATGTCTACAGCAAAAAAAGAATATAAGCGAATTACCGTAAAAACATTGGTGGATATGAAAGCTAATGGCGAAAAAATATCGATGCTGACGGCCTATGATTATTCCATGGCAAAAATTGTAGATAGTGCCGGAATTGATGTTATTTTAGTGGGTGATTCTGCCAGTAATGTTATGGCTGGTCATGAAACTACCCTACCCATTACTTTGGATCAAATGATTTATCATGCCTCTTCAGTAATTCGAGCTATTGAACGTGCTTTAGTTGTGGTAGATTTGCCCTTTGGAAGTTATCAAAGCGATCCAAAAGAAGCGCTTCGTTCTGCCATTAGGATTATGAAAGAAAGTGGCGCGCATTCTGTAAAAATGGAAGGTGGCAACGAAATAAAAGAATCTATAAAGCGCATTTTAAATGCAGGAATCCCGGTTATGGGTCATTTAGGTCTAACCCCACAATCTATCTACAAATTTGGAACCTATACCGTTCGTGCTAAAGAAGATCAAGAAGCAGAAGATTTAATAAAAGATGCTAAAATGCTAGAACGTGTTGGTTGCTTTGGAATAGTGCTTGAGAAAATACCCGCAAAATTAGCCCAACAAGTAGCTGAGAGTATTAGCATTCCGGTCATTGGTATTGGCGCTGGCAATGGGGTTGACGGACAAGTTTTGGTGCTTCATGATATGTTGGGTATTACGCATGAATTTAATCCTCGTTTTTTACGCAGATACATGAACTTATATGAAGACATGACCAAAGCTATATCACAATATGTTACCGATGTTAAAAGCAGGGATTTTCCAAACGATAACGAACAATATTAGTGTCTAAAGTTTTATCCAACAAATCTAACCTTCAAATCTTATTTGAAGATAACCACATTGTGGTCGTTAATAAACGTGCAGGTGATATTGTTCAAGGCGATAAAACTGGTGATAAACCACTTAGTGATGTTGTAAAAGAATATATTGCTGAAAAATATAACAAACCAGGAAATGTTTATTTAGGCGTCGTTCATAGACTTGACAGACCTACCACTGGCCTGGTTATGTTTGCAAAAACAAGCAAAGTTTTACCAAGACTGAATGCTCTTTTTGTTTCAAAAGATATTACTAAAACCTATTGGGCCATTGTAAAAAACCAACCAGAAAAACAACAAGATACTTTAATCCATTGGTTAAAAAAAAATCCGAAAAACAACAAATCTTACGTTTACCAGCATGAGGTTAAAGACAGTAAAAAAGCTGTTTTACATTACAAGATTTTAAAAAAATTAGATCGTTATTTTTTACTTGAAATAGCTTTAGAAACTGGCAGACATCACCAAATAAGGGCACAACTAGCTCATATAGGTTGCCCTATTAAAGGCGATTTAAAATATGGTTTTGATAGAAGTAACGATGATGGAAGCATTCATTTGCATGCCAGACACATCACATTTATCCATCCGGTAAAAAAAACACCTGTTGAAATAACGGCCGATTTACCCAACGATATTATTTGGGATGCTTGTCTGTAATTTTTGTAAATTTAAACTTATTAAATTAACATGGTTTCAAAGCTTATTAACAACCAAAAAGCCTATTTTTTAACAGGCGAAACTAAATCTGTAGCATTTAGAAAAAAAATACTGATCCGTTTAAAATTTGAACTCATTAAAAATGAGCAAGCTATTATCGATGCGTTGTATGCTGATTTCAAAAAACCTCCTTTTGAAGCCATCTTATCTGAAACTGTACTGGTTCTATCAGAACTGAATGCAACCATTAAAAATATAAATTTATGGGCAACACCAAATCGTGTGTTTCCATCGCTCTTAAATTTTCCTTCAACAGATAAAATTTATTACGAACCTTATGGAACTGTTTTAGTGATTTCTCCCTGGAATTACCCTTATCAATTATCCTTATTACCTATTATTGGAGCTATAGCAGCGGGCAATACCGTAGTTTTAAAACCCAGTGAACTCACACCAAACACATCAAAAGTGGTTGAAAGTATTATTCAAACTATCTTTAATAAAAATCATGTCGCAGTTGTACAAGGCGATGCTAAGATCGCCCAAGAACTATTATCATTCCATTGGGATTATATTTTCTTTACCGGTAGCGTACATGTGGGTAAAATAGTGGCTCAAGCTGCTGCCCAATTTCTCACACCAACCACTTTAGAACTTGGAGGAAAAAACCCTTGTATTATAGATGAAACCGCCCATATTAAATTAGCAGCAAAACGTATGGTTTGGGGTAAATTTTTAAACGCAGGACAAACTTGCATAGCCTCAGATTACGTTATCATCCATAAATCTGTAAAACAGCCATTTATAAAAGCACTTCAAAAAGAACTGGAATTCTCATATTCTAAAAATCCTAAAGAATCCGAAGATTTTGCCAGAATTATTAATTTAAAAAACTTTAAACGATTAGCTTCCTTGCTTAACAATGAAACCATTGTTATTGGTGGTAACATGAATGAAGATGACTTGTACCTTGCGCCTACTGTGATTGATGAGCCAAGTTTGGAAAGTGAGGTTATGAAAGATGAAATTTTTGGTCCTATTTTACCGATCTTAAGTTATGACAATGATACCGATTTAAGAACCATTATCTCAAGATATGATAAGCCTTTGGCGCTTTATGTGTTTACAAGCAATCACACTTTTGCAAAAAAAATGATAACCAATTATTCGTTTGGTGGCGGCGCCATTAATGATACAGTCATTCAATTTGCAAATCCTAAATTGCCTTTTGGTGGTGTTGGCAACAGCGGCCATGGCGCTTATCATGGCAAACATACGTTTTATACATTTTCGCATAAAAAATCCATTGTTAAAAAAGGAAACTGGCTAGATTTGCCGCTAAGATATGCGCCTTACAAAGGAAAAACAAAACTTATAAAATTTTTCCTTAAGTATTTTTAGTGTTTTTTATAAGGATATTCAAGGATTAACTGCACGCCTTCATTGGGTTTTGAAACAAGATTTAATTTTGAATGAATTAAAGCAGCCCTACTTTCCATATTTAATAATCCTGATCCTTTTTCAACCGTTTGCATATTAAACCCTTCGCCATCATCGGTTGCTATAATTTTTAAATAATCTGGCTCATATTGAAGGAGAATGTTAAGATGTTTTGCTTTTGAATATTTTACTGAATTGGACAAAAACTCTTGTATGATTCTAAAAATAATGATTTCGTCCTTTCTATTTTCAAAAGCTATTTTTTCTCCTTTAACCTCTAAAGTGGCCGAAGCAAATTTCATTTTTTTTAATCGGTCCAGCTCATTGGTTATTGACTTTTCAAAACCTATGTTTAAAATAACTTCATGATTTAAGGATTTTGATAAAGACCTTACTTCTTTTAAACTATTTTGAAGCGCTTCAGAGGTATCTTTAAATTTATCTTTAACATCATCAGAAACCTGCATTTTCAAAATACTTAACTGCATGCTTGCAAAGGCCAATAACTGGCCAACATTATCATGCAATTCCCAACCAATATTTTTTAAGGTTTGCTCTTGTATCTCGGTTTGTGCTTTTGTAATCTCTTCTTCAAAGGCTTGCTGTTGTTGTATTTTATCTAACAGTAATTTGTTTTTACGCTTTTGAAATACGATGAAAAATACAATAACAAGAGTTGTAACAATTACTAAAACAGCAATCATATACACCAATAAATATCTTTCAGCAGTTGTACTGGCTAATCGTTCTCCGGTTTGCACCATATTAAAGCAAATGTAAAGGTTGAATACATTAATATATTGGCAAATAAATAAATTTGCCATTTTAAAAAAATAAAATTCCAATCGTAATGGGAATTATAAATATCGTAAAATACCAAAGGCGTTATAATAAGCCACCAAATAAATATGGCAGCACTTATGTAAAAATTAATGGATTTATAAAACGTTAATATTTTATCACTTTCTAGCGTTTCAAAAAAATAAAATATAGTACATAAAAAAACTATAATCGCTCCTAGAATGCTTATTATTGGGAAAAACTGAACAAAATAATCATCCCAATTAAATAGTATGTAAACAATTGAAAAGGCTAAAAAGAAATACCCACTGTATTTTACAATTCTTTTAAATTTTTCGTATGTTAAGATATAATAATAATAATAAAAAGAAAAAAATAGAATGGCCCCAATTTTCCAATACAAGGTTGACCACCAAAAATTTCTAATAAAAACAGTGCCTTCCAAAAAATTTAAAAATCCATCATTTTTAATATAATGCACATAACTCCCAATAAAATCGCAAACAGACAAATACACTAAAAACCATATAAAATATTTAGCAGCTGTTTGTTTATACTTGTTATAAAGCACTAAACCTGTAACAGCTGCTAAAATTTCAACACAAAAGGTTATTGTGTTGTAGTATTCTAATAAAAATTCGCTCATTAATTATTATTGAGGATAACCGCCTTGTCCTCCTGTCCCATCATTTAAAGGATCTACCGGTAAATCACCATCCTTTATTGGAAACATAATAACACTGGCTTCTGATTTAGTTATTTTTCCTGTTGGCACTATAAACATGGTGGTTAAATCTTTTTTAGCTTGTCCTGCATTCTTACCATAAACGCTTAAATACACCCGTAAACCTGTCATATCATAACCCAAACTGTCTGATTGATTTTTTGCATAAACCAAATAATCTTCTATATCTTTTAAAGACCACAAAGTAGAGCTGTCATCTTGACTTCTGCCTTGTTTTTGTGCGGCAGAATCAACCGCTTTTTTTCTGTATAAGGTCCAATTAGCATTTAATTCTTTTGCTTCTTCAATGGTAATAACTCCTTTAGGTTTTACAATTTTTACGCCATCATCTTCTGTTTTAGGTTGTCTTGCACAAAAAAAGTAGGTAACTAAGGCACCTAATATAATACCTAATAAAAAAAAAGAGGTTTTTTTCATGATGTCATTTATAGTTTTAATTTTATAAAAATAGCAAAAAGAACGGATAAAATATGTGATATTAGTCATTTATGTAGGAAAGTCAAACATATCTCTCAGGCTTATTGAATACACTAAAATGCATAAATACCGTATGTTACGGAAACTAAAATAATTTATTTTGTTGAATTACAGACTACTACAAAAAATGAACTGCTAAAAATTGCACTAATTAAAACTAATATATATAAATATAGCATTAAAATAGTATAGAGGTCTTGTTAAATAGTTATAGCTGTAGTATGCTTCACTTCATTTATTACAAACATACTGTGTGTACTACCAATATGATTTATGTTGGTTAATTTATTAACCATAAATTCTCTAAAGGCTTCCATATCTTTTACAAGCACTTTAAGCAAATAATCATAATCTCCACTAATATGATAACACTCAAGAACCTCGTTAATATTTGCAACTTCTCTTTCAAATTTTACAACATATTCTTGGGCATGCTGAATAAGCTTAACATGACAAAAGGCCACAAAGGCTCTTTCAATTTTCTCCTTTTTTACTAAAGCAACATAACGGTTAATAATTCCTGCTTTTTCCAGTTTTTTTATCCGCTCATAAACGGCGGTTACAGAGAGATTTAACTTATTTGAAAGCTCTTTGTTTGTTTGTTTACAATCTTGTTGCAAAAAACCTAATAATTGCTGATCGATAGTATCTAACATCATCGTTGAAAAATTTTCATCAATAATCGTTTAAAATTAATTTATATATAAAAATAATCTATATATATTTAATAATATAGTTTTATTATCTAAATAATAGTTATTTGATTGTTTTTATAACTTAATTAAGTGAAATTTGATAAGCATTAAAACTAAAACTTATGTCATTTAAACCTGCTAACCGTATTCAAGATTTACAATATTTTGGAGAATTTGGAGGCGTTAACCCTTCTATTTCTGATTCGTCTACGTATACATTCCTTTCTGCTAAAACCATGTTTGATACTTTTGAAGGAAATGCCGATGGCTGTTATTTATATTCTCGTCATTCATCTCCTTCTAATCTTTATTTAGGAGAAGCATTAGCTGCCATGGAAGGCACAGAAACTGCAAATGTTTCGGCTTCTGGTATGGGAGCCATTACGCCAGTTCTACTACAACTTTGTCAAGCTGGCGACCATATTGTAAGCAGTAGAACTATTTATGGAGGAACCTATGCGTTTTTAAAAAATTTCATTCCAAGATTTCAAATCAACACATCGTTTGTTGATATTACAAAACTCGAAGTCGTCGAGGCCGCCATTAACAAAAACACCAAAGTTATTTTTTGCGAATCCATTAGTAATCCGCTGTTGGAAGTTGCCAATATTGCTGCATTAGCCAAAATTGCCAAGAAGCACCATATAAAGTTGGTGGTAGACAATACGTTTTCGCCATTAACCATTTCTCCGTCAATATTGGGAGCTGATGTTGTGATTCACAGCTTAACTAAATTCATTAATGGTTCCAGTGATACGGTTGGTGGTGTTGTTTGTGGTACACAAGAATTTATTAATCAATTACGTAATGTTAATGATGGTGCTTGCATGCTTTTAGGTTCTACTATGGATAGTTTAAGAGCGGCTTCTGTGCTAAAGAATTTACGCACCTTGCACATTAGAATGAAACAACACAGTAAAAACGCCATGTATCTTGCTCAAAAATTCGAGTTAGACGGATTAAAAACCGTGTACCCCGGTTTAAAGTCTCATCCATCACATGAGTTATTTAATACCATGATGAATACAGAATATGGCTATAGTGGTATGCTAACCATAGATGTTGGTTCTCTAGATAAGGCCAATGAACTCATGGAACTTATGCAAAAAAAGAGTCTTGGTTATTTAGCGGTAAGTTTAGGTTTTTATAAAACCTTGTTTAGTGCTCCAGGAAGTTCTACCTCCAGTGAGATACCTTTAGAAGAACAAAAAGAAATGGGTTTAAGCGATGGATTAATACGTTTCTCCATTGGTTTAGATGATGATATAGAAAGAACCTATCAAATGATGAATCAGTGCATGAAACAACTCAATATTCTTTCTTTACATTGATTTTCATTATATTTTCTGATTACATCTTTGTTACCGTGTTGACCTACTGTGTTTGCATAGTAGCCTCTTGTCCAAAAGCTTCCTCCCCAAAGCTTTGTCTTCACTTCAGGAAGTCGTCTGAAAATTTCTTTTGCCGTTATACTCTTTACTTTCATGCATATTTCACTCACCGAT
>Ga0210025_1000198_pt1 | contig 88631 bp, 75 predicted proteins | sample CryGeyme20150102_FD_183989 | JGI IMG/M metagenome (GOLD analysis project Ga0210025, IMG submission 183989) | Groundwater microbial communities from Crystal Geyser aquifers in Utah, USA - Crystal Geyser metaG 2015-0102 (SPAdes) (version 2) | ecosystem: Environmental > Aquatic > Deep subsurface >...
TTTCAAAAAACTTAAGTTTTAGGTTTAGAGAATTTACTCAATAAATATCAACTAAAATCAAGAAATCCGAAGCCCCCCAGCTCCGGATTTCTTTGAAGTTGAAAAACTTCTTTTTGCAATCTTAAATAATACTACTATGAAATAAATTACTATTTTTAATTACCAATCTTCACCATTACTAATTCCCATAATGAAGTTGTATAATGACAAGGTTTTTTCATTAAATTTCTTTTCAATTCCGGCAACTGCACCGTCATAATTGTATTTTACACTGCCATCAAATTTTTTAAATAAATCTTTATAGGAGGTTGAAAGTTGCACTCCATTCTTTTCAAAATTTCCTAATTCATACACTATTTTATAACGACTATCTTTAAATTCAATTTTTAACGTGTATTCCATATCATAATTAGTATCCGTACCAATTCTGTTTGGGGTCCACACTTTAGGCTCTACGGCTTTAATGGTCAACTCCTTATTTTCTAAATTAGCAACAATTACATCATCGGGGTTTTCATAATTTTTTTCTAACCAATTAATGGTTTTTTCATAAAGCTTTGAAGCAGTAAGCATATTGGTGTTGATAATGGCAGGTTCAATTCCCTTTGGAGTGAGTTCTAAGCTTGGCACTTGACTAAAGGCGACTGAACTTGTAAAGAGCGCGATAAGAATTAAATTTTTCATTATTTTAGATTTTAAGGTTATTATTTTTATTTTTTTGATGCTACAAAGTTGGCAACAATTAAAAATGACTACAAGCGTAAAAAAGAGTAAATTATAAATTACCAGATTTTACTTAGCTCATCGGGTGCAAATAAATCGCTTTCAAATTTTAAATAGTCGCCATCATAATCGCATTTTAATTATATTTACACTTTCAAAAAATATGACTTTTCCATTCGATTTAATAACACTTATCATTATTGGCTTTATTGCTGGATTCATCAATATTTTAGCTGGCGGTGGCTCTCTCTTAACTTTACCTGTATTAATATTTTTGGGGCTTCCCCCTACTATGGCGAATGGAACCAACCGAATTTCTATTTTAGTGCAAAATATTTTTTCCGTTGCCGGATTTAAAAGTAAAGGCGTTTCCGAATTTCCGTTTTCCATTTATATTGCTATTTCTGCCTTTTTTGGAGCGATTATCGGCGCAAATATCGCCGTAGATATTAAAGGCGACCTCTTTAATAAAATTCTATCCATTATCATGGTTTTGGTCGTAATTTATATGCTTATCAATCCAAAAATCACCCAATTACACCAAGAGCGCACTAAGGGCGTTTATTTTTGGACGAGCATTTTAGTCTTTTTTTTAATTGGCATTTACGGCGGGTTTATTCAGGCGGGTGTTGGGTTTATCATCATCTTGGCGCTTTCGGGTATCAACCATTTCACCTTAATAAAAACCAATGCCATTAAAGTTTTTGTGGCTTTAGTTTACAGTTTGTCTTCCATTGCCGTTTTTTCTTATTCGGGTTTTATAGATTGGAAATACGGCTTGTATCTTTCTATCGGTAACGCTTTTGGCGGATGGATTTCCAGCCGATGGCAAGTTAAAAAAGGCGACGGATTTATTCGGCTCTTTTTAATTGTGATGATTGTAGTGATGGCCATTAAACTCTGGTTTTTCTAAACAAAATTTTTTAAAATTTAATCTTACATTTGTCTTTTAAGAAAAAAACAAAAAGAAATGGCAGGAAATACTTTTGGAACACTTTTTAAACTCACCACCTTTGGAGAATCTCACGGCGAAGCCATTGGTGGCATTATTGATGGATGCCCTGCCGGATTAACACTCAATTTTGACGCCATTCAATTTGAGATGAATCGACGAAAACCCGGGCAGTCTAAAATAGTTACCCAGCGCAAAGAAGCCGATGAAGTACTGTTTTTATCGGGCATTTTTGAAGGAAAAACCACCGGCACGCCAATTGGCTTTATGATAAAAAACACCAATCAAAAATCAAAAGATTATAAACATAATGACGATGTGTTTCGCCCTTCGCACGCCGATTTTACCTATTTTAAAAAGTATGGCATCCGCGATTATCGCGGTGGCGGACGAACCTCGGCTCGCGAAACAGCCAATTGGGTTGTTGCCGGTGCTATTGCCAAACAGCTGTTAAAAAATATCAGCATTCAAGCTTACACCTCATCAGTTGGGGATTTATTTTTGGTAAAACCCTATCAGGAGCTCGATTTATCACAAACCGAAACCAACAGCGTCCGTTGTCCGGATGCGTTGATTGCCAAGGCGATGATTGAAAAAATTGAAGCCATTAAAAAGTGTGGTGATACCATTGGAGGCACCATTACGTGCGTGATAAAAAATGTGCCCATAGGTTTAGGAGAACCTATTTTTGATAAATTACATGCCGCCTTAGGCAAGGCAATGCTCAGCATCAATGCCGTAAAAGGTTTTGAATATGGCAGTGGCTTTTGTGGTGCACAAATGACTGGTTCACAACACAACGATTTATTTAATACCGATGGTACAACAAAAACCAATCTTTCGGGAGGCATTCAGGGCGGCATTAGCAATGGCATGCCTATTTATTTTCGCGTCGCTTTTAAACCCGTTGCCACCATTTTACAAAAACAAGAAACCATCAACAGTTTAGGAACCAAAGTAGAAATTCAAGGCAAAGGACGCCACGACCCTTGCGTGGTTCCGCGCGCCGTACCCATTGTAGAAGCAATGGCTGCACTGGTTTTAGCCGATTTTTACTTGTTGCATAAAACCCAAACCAACTTCTAAATTACAAACCAACACGCTTTTTTAAAGCCGCTTTTTTAAGTCTTTTATTAGCCGAAATATGACAAGCATTTAGCATATCGGCATAAACTTCTTCATAATCTTTATTGCACAGTCCTGCGTATTCTAGGGCGATGATTTCAATCATTTCATCAGTGAGTGACAAGCGCGCAAAATTTTGAATGCGTTTTTGATAATTTAAGTGCCCAAATTTCATCCGGTTTAAATCAACTAAATAAAACTGATAAATCCCTTTTTTTTGTTTGATAATCAAGGTGTTTCCGGGTGAATGGTCAATAAAATAGATATCGTTTACCTGCAAATTATAGGTGAATTTTGTAAACTGTTGCAAAATGGTTAGCCTATCAGGATAATTAGGATCATTAATTAATTCTCTAAAAGTCAAATCGTAATTTAAGGCTTCCGAAATGTAAAAGCTATCTAACAAAAATAAGGCTGTTTTATGTTCTGCAAAAGCAATTGGTTTAGGCGTTGAAACCCCCATATCAAGTAGCTTATTGGCATATTCAAACGAGCGTTGTGCCTTCGATTTTCTAAAAAACCGGTAGGCTATTTTATTGATTAAATGCGGAATCTTAAAAATCTTAACATTCCAATTTTCACGCTCATTTTCGATGGCTTTAATAGTATTTCTACCTTTATATATCGTTATTCCTGTGTTGTTTACGTTATTTAACACCTTTACAACCGCTTCTTTTTTATAAGGGGCTGAAACTACAATTTCCATACTTCAAAATTATTTCACAAAATAACGGATTTTTTTTAGCAATAACTAGTCGAGTGTTTAAAAGCTTTTAGAATTTATCAAGCATAATTTCTTAGTTTTGCAAACTAAACTAAAAAACTTATGAAAGACGGATTATACGCACAATTTAACACCACAAAAGGGGCTATTTTAATTCAATTAGAATTTGAAAAAACACCTGGAACCGTTGGAAACTTTGTTGCCTTGGCTTCTGGAACTATCGAAAATAGTGCAAAACCTCAGGGAACACCCTATTATAATGGTTTAAAATTCCACCGCGTTATCGAAAATTTTATGATTCAAGGCGGCTGTCCACAAGGAACGGGAACTGGCAACCCCGGCTATCAATTTGCTGACGAATTTCACCCCGAACTCAAACACAACAAACCTGGAATTTTGTCAATGGCTAACGCCGGTCCTGGCACAAATGGCAGCCAGTTTTTTATCACCCATATCGCTACCGATTGGCTTGACGGCAAACATACCGTTTTTGGTCACGTGGTTGAGGGTCAAGAAATTGTAAATGCCATTAAGCAAAATGACCTTATTGAAAGCGTTGACATCATCCGTCAAGGAAAAGCAGCCGAAGCCTTTAATGCCATCGAAGCTTTTCGAACTTTTGAAGGGGCACGCGAAAAACGCCAAGCCCTTGCTAAAGCTCAAGCCGAAAAGGAATTAGCCACCATTACCAAAGACTTTAACAGGACAAATAGTGGCTTATTTTACAAAATTACCAAACCAACCGAAGGCAAAAAAGCTTCAAAAGGTGATCGCGTTTCGGTTCATTATGAAGGTAAATTATTGAACGGAACTATTTTCGATTCTTCCTTTAAACGCAATGAACCCATTGATTTTAAATTGGGTATCGGACAAGTTATCGCAGGTTGGGATGAGGGCATTCAACTGTTAAAAGTAGGCGAAGAAGCTACTTTTGTTATCCCATCTAACTTGGCTTATGGCAGTCAAGGCGCTGGCGGTGTTATTCCGCCTAATGCAGCGCTAATTTTTAAAGTGGCCTTGGTTAAAATCAACTAGTTACAATATATTTTTCGATAAAAGCGACTTAAATAACAAAGTCGCTTTTTTTATTCTACCACTTCAAAATAGGAATGATTTTTGTTACAATAAGTGAGATGAATTTTATTACACAACCTAATTTTTTACAATGATTAAACAATTTTTACTTTGGCTATTCTTAGTAATTGCAGGGCTTTTGCATTCCCAAACCCTTAGCATCAAAGATTACGAAACAAAAAAAACATTAGAGGCAGTAACCCTATTTAGTGTAAATCCTAAGGCTCATGCTATTACAAATCATAATGGTCAAGCCGATATCACCGCTTTTAAAAATTCAGAGCGCATTGAAATACGCATACTCGGCTATAAAACCCTTTATAAAAGCTATTCTTATCTTAAAGATGTCAATTTTGAAATCCACCTAAAAGCTTCCAATTTTAACCTCGACGAAGTAGTCATCTCTGCTACACGCTGGAAACAAACTTCAGGCAATGTTCCCTCAAAAATTATCTCAATTACCACTAAGGATATCGCGTTGCTAAATCCACAAACTGCAGCCGACCTTTTAAATATTTCGGGAAAAGTTTATATTCAAAAAAGCCAGCAAGGAGGCGGAAGCCCAATGATTAGAGGCTTTGCTACAAATCGCTTGTTATATACCGTTGATGGCATAAGGATGAATAACGCTATTTTTAGATCGGGTAACATTCAGAATGTCATCAATATTGACCCCTTTGCAACCGAGCATACCGAAGTATTTTTTGGACCAGGTTCGGTAATTTATGGTAGTGATGCCATTGGAGGTGTGATGAGTTTTGAAACGCTTACACCAAAATTTTCGACAAGCGAAAAACCATTGATAAAAGGCAAAGCAGTAATCCGTTCGGCATCGGCAAACAATGAAAAGACAGGTCATATCGATTTTAATATCGGTTGGAAAAAATGGTCATTAATTAGCAGTTTCAGCTCGTGGGATTTTGACAATTTACGTCAGGGAAGCGTTGGCCCTGTTGATTATATCAAACCCTTTTATGTAAAAAGCGAAAATGGCGTTGACGCAATTATTAAACAAAAAAATCCTTTATTGCAAATTCCTTCGGCCTATTCTCAAATTAACGTTATGCAAAAAATCCGTTTTAAACCCAATGAAGATTGGGATTTTCAATATGGTTTTCACTATTCAACAACCTCAACTTATGGGCGTTACGATAGACACAACCGCATGCGAAACGGAAAACCGCGCTATGCCGAATGGAATTACGGACCGCAAAGTTGGCTGATGAACAACCTAAATATAACCCACAAAAGCAATAAAACTTTTTATGACCAAATGACCATGCGCCTAGCGCTACAATCTTTTGACGAAAGTCGCATTGACAGAACCTTAAATAAAGTTGAACGAAATACCCAAATTGAGCAGGTTGAAGCTTATTCGGCTAATCTCGATTTTGAAAAAGCGCTGAATGAAAAAAACACTGTGTTTTATGGCTTTGAATTTGTGTATAATGACATTACATCGACAGGTTTTTTAACCGATATTTCTACCAATATTAAAACTACAGGCCCTGCTCGCTATCCAAAATCTAATTGGCGCTCGCTGGCCCTTTATGTGAATGAGGAATTTAAACTTACCGATAAATTCACCTTACAATCAGGTTTACGCTATAATCAAATAGCTCTAAATGCCAATTTTTCTAACAATATAGCCTTCTTTCCATTTCCTTTTACAACAGCTAAAATTGATAATGGTTCCTTTACAGGTAGCATCGGCGGGGTTTATCGCCCAAAGCGTTCTTGGGTTATCAGTAGCAATATTGGCACGGCTTTTCGTTCGCCAAATGTTGATGATTTGGGCAAAGTTTTCGATTCTGGACCGGGTGCAATCACCATTCCCAATCCAAATTTAAAATCGGAGTATGCCTATAATTTTGATTTTGGCATTGCAAAAGTGATTAATGACGTTATAAAAATTGATGTTACCACTTATTATACCTCCTTAAAAAATGCTTTAGTGCTAAGAGATTTTCAACTTAACGGACAAAATAACATTGTTTATGAAGGTGAGTTAAGCAAAGTGCAAGCCATTCAAAATGCAGCAAAAGCCTATGTTTATGGCTTTCAAGGTGGATTGGAAGTAAAACTCCCTGCGGGATTTAGCTTTTTATCTGACTTAAATTACCAAAAAGGAAGAGAGGAATTAGACAACGGCACAACCAGCGCTTCGCGCCATGCAGCTCCCCTTTTTGGCACTTCAAGACTCAGTTATAAAGCAGATAAATTAAATTTGCAATTCTATGCATCCTATCAGGCCGAACGCAAGTTTAAAGATTTAGCCGCCGAAGAACAAGTTAAAGATGAAATCTATGCAAAAGATGCCCAAGGAAAAAATTATTCACCCGCTTGGTACACAATTAACCTAAAGTCAACTTATGCATTTTCTGAGCAAATTACCGCCACTGTCGGACTAGAAAATATAACCGATCAGCGCTACCGCCCTTATAGTTCTGGAATTTCGGCAGCAGGAAGAAATTTTGTAATTTCGATGAGTGCTCAGTTTTAATTACCCTATCTAATTATTAGTTAGTTTGGTAAGTTGGCATTAGCCACATAACAATAAATCATAGTAGTAAAAAACCTCAACTAATGAGGTAAGTCTGAGACTTGGATTGTGATCGCGACAGGATTCGAACCTGTGACCGTCTGATTAGAAATCAGATGCTCTATCCAGCTGAGCTACGCGACCTTCCAAAATTTTTGTCGGGGTGGCAGGATTCGAACCTGCGACCTCCTGCTCCCAAAGCAGGCGCGATAACCGGGCTACGCTACACCCCGAATTGGTTATCTATTTTAATAGACCTTAACAAAAAACCGATGTTATTTGCTTGAATTGCGGAGAGACAGGGACTCGAACCCTGGCGACAGTTACCCGTCGACAGATTAGCAATCTGCTCCGTTACCACTCCGGCACCTCTCCTATTTTTTAACTTTTAATGAACTTATTTTTTGAGTGTGCAAATGTATCGTTTGAAATGCAATTAAGCAACATTTTTATTAATTATTATTCAGGGTACGATATCCTTAAATAGTAGATATTTTTTAATTTCTTTTTAATCACTTTTTTAATGGTTTCTATTTGTTTAAAAGTAATGTCAGCGTTCATAAATTGCTTTTGCTCCATCTGGCCGTTGATGATTTTTTCAACCAATTCGTCAATGGATTTGCCGGTAGGAATTTTCAAGCTTTTAGAGGCAGCCTCACAGGCATCGCACATCATTAAAATTGCCGTCTCTTTTGAAAAAGGAATGGGTCCTGGATAACGAAAATCTTCTGGATTTAAATCACCTATATTTCGGTCTTCTTCAAGTTTATAAAAATAATAGGTCAACGACGTTCCGTGATGCGTTCGTATAAAATCTATAATTCGGTCGGGTAAGTTATTTTTTTTTGCTAATTCAATGCCTTTTATAACATGGCTTATAATAATTTTAGCGCTGTCTTTTGGGGACAAATCGAAATGGGGATTAACGCTTGTCGACTGATTTTCGGTAAAATACATTGGGTTAAACATTTTGCCAATATCGTGATAGAGCGCGCCCGTTCGCACCAACATGGCATTTGCGCGGATTTCGCTTGCCGAAGCTTCGGCTAGGTTAGCTACTTGCATAGAATGTTGAAAGGTGCCTGGTGCTTTTTCGGCCAACTCTCTTAATAATTTTGAGTTAGAATCGGATAATTCACGCAAGGTTTCATCAGATACTAATCCAAAAACTTTTTCATAAAAAAACATTAGGGGCAACACAAATAATGTTAAAACACCATTGAAAATAAAAAGTTCAAATTTTAAAAGTTCTAAATGTGAGGCATTTCCATCCTTTGTAACCGAAAAGGCAAAATAAGACAGAAAATAAACCAACGTAATCTGACTTACCGAAATAAACAAATTGGCTCGTTTATATAATTCGGAAACCGTTAAAATGGTTACAATGCCCGCAATGATTTGTAAAAATATGAATTCAAAGCTATTGGGCACAATAAAACCCAATAAAAGGATGGTTAAAACGTGGGCAAATAAGCCCAAACGCGCATCGAAAAAGGCTTTTAAAATCAAGGGCAAAATTACTAGGGGAACTATGTAAACGTAATCGGGTTTAAATTTAATCATCAAAGTTGTTAAAAGCACCATTAACAACACATTAGAAAATATAAATGTTACCTTTTTGTTATTATCATAAATTTCTATGCGGTATTTGTGGAGAAATAAGAGCAACATCAACATGGCCAATGCTACTAAAATAGTATAGCCCAAAACAATCCAATTGTAATTAGATTTGCTCCAAAGCTGCGATTCAAATTCCTTTTTAAGAGAATTTAATATTTCAAAGTTTTTGCCTTCAACCACGTCACCTTTTAAAATAATACGTTCCTTTTCGGATATAAATCCCTTAGTCAACGAAATGTTTTTATAAGCGTCTTCTAATGCTTTTTCGTTTAAATTCTTATCATAAAATAGGTTCGGCTTTAAAATATCAATAAGAAATGAACTAAACTTATCAGCATACAGATTGTATTTAGCATCTTTTAAATAGAAAATTAATTTATCGTGTAGCGTTTGTTTATTAATTAACTGATTTAATATTTGGTCATTAGCCGTGTTGTTGGTAATGATCATAATTTCATTATTTCGTTGAAAACTAGTGCTGTTTGCATCTAAATAGCCAATATTATAAATTTCATCAATTACCGTTCTGCCAAAATTTTCCAATTCTTTTTTATGGGCATTAGCAAAAATTGGATCTTTGAGCATTAAAGTTATTTTGTTGTTATAATCGGCAGCTACCGCATTAATAACCTCAACTTTATTTCGGTAATAGGGTTTTAAATTTTGTTTGATTAGATCTTTTTCAGCTTTAATTTCATCTTCCGATTTTAAAATGGCAAAATCAAAAGGGGCATAATAATTTTCGTATTGCCAAGGTTTTCCTTCGCGGAATTCATATTTAAACTGACCTCCTTTTGGAAAGAGGTAAATAATTGAAATCGTAGTAATTACTAAAAGAAAGATTTTGTAAATTAACGAGTGATTGGAGAATATTTTGTTTTTAAAATTTTTCATCTTTTATATTATTCCTCAAAAATAGTCTTTTTTAAAAAATTACAATTGCTTATTAAAAGAAATTAAAATATTCTAATAGCCATATTTAAAGACCGATTGCAAAATTGTTTAAGCTAAAAACCGTATTTTTGTAAAGTTTTTAGAATTTAACAATCCATTTAAAATGAATAAAAAAGTAGTTATAGTCTCAGCCGTACGCACCCCAATTGGCGGTATGCTAGGTAGTTTATCAAGCATTTCGGCAACTAAATTAGGAGCAATTGCCATTAAAGGAGCCCTCGATAAAATTAATTTAGACCCAAAACTAGTAGATGAAGTCTATATGGGGCAGGTGGTTCAAGCCAATGCCGGACAAGCCCCTGCAAAGCAGGCTGCTCTTTTTGCTGGTTTACCCAATACCATTCCCTGTACCACTGTAAATAAAGTCTGTGCTTCTGGAATGAAAGCCATTATGTTTGCCGCACAATCTATCGCTTTAGGCGATGCCGATATAGTGGTGGCAGGTGGCATGGAAAGTATGAGCCAAATTCCCCATTATCTAGATATGCGAAACGGACAAAAATTAGGTAACGCTACCCTAATAGATGGCTTGTTAAAAGATGGATTAGTAAATGTTTACGACGAAAAACACATGGGGACTTGTGGTGATTTATGTGCGAGCACACACCATTTTACACGTGAAAACCAAGACCAATTTGCCATCAATTCTTACACCTTAGCTGCAAAAGCTTGGAAAGAAGGAAACTTTAATGAAGAAATAATTCCTGTTTTGGTGCCTCAGCGCAAAGGAGACCCTATTATTGTTGATAAAGACGAAGAGTTTACCAAAGTGAGCTTTGATAAAATTAAACTGTTAAAACCAGCTTTTGGCAAAGATGGCACAATAACAGCCGCCAATGCTTCTTCTTTAAGTGATGGTGCTGCTGCTTTGATTTTAATGAGTGAAGAAAAAGCCCTGTCATTGGGTTTAAAACCTTTGGCAAGTATTATAAGTTATGCCGATGCTTCTCAAGCTCCCGAATGGTTCACCACAAGTCCTTCTAAAGCTATTCCTAAAGCCTTAGCAAAAGCAAACTTAAAAATTCAAGACGTTGATTATTTTGAATTTAACGAAGCTTTTGCCGTTGTTGGCTTGGCAAACACCAAAATTTTAGGAATAGATGCCTCTAAAGTGAATGTCAATGGTGGCGCGGTTGCCTTAGGACATCCATTAGGTTGTTCTGGCGCACGCATTGTGGTTACTTTAATAAATGTTTTAAAACAAAATAACGGCAAAATTGGCGCAGCTTCAATTTGTAATGGTGGCGGTGGTGCAGGTGCAATCCTAATTGAAAATAGGTAATAATTTATGCACTACGGAATTTGTATTTTAAATAGTATTGCGCTTCGACCGCTTCCAAGCGATAAAAGTGAGCTGATTTCTCAGGTTTTATTTGGCGAAAGTTTTGAAATTTTAGAAGAAAGCACGAGTTGGTTCAAAATTAAATTAGCCTTTGATGCTTATGAAGGTTGGATTGATAAAAAACAACAAATTCAAATTTCATCAGCAGAGTATCATAATCTGCAAAACCAAAATCCAACTTATATCGCCGATTTAGTGAATGTTGCCAGCTTTAATAAAACAGAGCTCTTAACACTTTCTTTAGGAGCTGAATTACCGCTATTTAAAAATGATATCACCCATTTAAAAAATTTTGAAACCCACTTTGAAGGCGCTACTATTAGCGGTCAATCAGCTAAAAATAAATTGATTGATAGCGCTTATATGTATTTGAATGCACCCTATTTATGGGGAGGCAAAACACCCTTTGGCATCGATTGTTCGGGCTTTACGCAAATGGTTTATAAGCTTAATGGCTATAAGTTATTGCGCGACGCTTCGCAACAAGCTATGCAAGGAGAAGCCTTAAGCTTTATTGAAGAAAGTGAGCCAGGTGACTTAGCTTTTTTTGATAACGAAGAAGGAAAAATAGTTCATGTTGGAATGATTTTATCTAACAACCAAATTATTCATGCGCACGGTAAAGTACGGATTGACTTGCTTGACCACAGTGGGATTTATAATGTTGATACCAAACGACACTCTCACAAACTCAGGGTGATTAAAAAAATTATTTAAACTAAAAAAGCCTTAATCAAAACGAATAAGGCTTTTTTTATAAAGTGTGATAAGCTATATATTAACCTTTTAAGGCGTCATAAGCTGCTTTTAGTTTTTTATATTCGGCATCCATAGCCAAATTTTCAAAAATTCCCATCAGGGTTTGAACAACTGAAATATCATCCTTTTTAATGTCGTAAGCTTTTTCATAATAAGGTAACACTTGTTTGTATAACTTTGATAATTCAGCTTTAAATTTATCGTATTTAGCAAAATCACTTAAACTGTTATTCATTTTTTCAATAATACCTTCTTCTTTTTTGCGATAAACATTCGCCAAATTGACATAGGCATCAAAATAGGCTGGTTTTAATTCGATAGCTTTATTATAATATTTAATGGCTTCTTCGTCCTTATTTTGTTCGGCACTAATAACCCCCAAATTAAAATATAAAATAGGTTCATTAGGATTTTTTTCGATAGCTTCATTCATCAACTCTCCAAATTTAACCCGGTTACCTAATTTAATTTGTAAATCAGCTTCGGCTAATAATAAATTATAATCATTTGGATCAGTTGCTCTTGCTTTTTTAATAGCATCTAAGCCCTTTTCGTTTTGGCCTAATTCACCATATAAATATGCAATATTCTTGATGATAGCATTTTTGCGCGAAGGGGTAACCTCATCTTTTGGATCAGTGTATTTTCCGGTTTTAATCATCAAATCACGTTGGTTTTTTGAAGCAAAATTTTCTGCTAGACCTGTTTCGGTATTTTTTGCTGTATATTCAGTTGAAATACCTTGGTAGCCTAACCTATTTAATTCAATATAAAAATCTAAAGAAACTTGGTTATCTTTTCCTAAATAAGCCGCATTGGCAGCATTATCTAACATAAAAGTATCCTTAGGACTCATTTTATAAATCTTGTTAAAATTTTGAGCCGATTTAATGTAATCTTGTGCTTTGTATTGGTTTACAGCAACATCTCTAATATCAGAAATTAAACTGTTAAACAAAGGGGCTGCTTCGGCTGAATAGATTTTTTTACCACCTAATTTAGTTTCAAAATCTAACAAATCGGTTAGGGCTTTTGCGGCAATGTCATAAGCTGCATCGGCTTCGGCTGGTTGTTTTTTAGCAATATCGGCATATACTTTACCTTTTATAAAGTAAAATTTAGCTTTTAGTTTGTCATCAGCAGTGGCAAGAAGTGCTTCAGCTTGTTGAATAGAGGTTTTTGCTAGGGTTAAATCATTGCTAGCGAGTGCTTTTTCGGCCGCTTTAAGTTCATTTTTTTGTCCAACTACTGTTATTGTAGCCAACAACATGAATCCTATTAATAATTGGTTTTTCATTTTTGTTTTAATTATGATTATTATTCTTCAGTTTGTAAATTCTCTTCATTTGTATTTGTATTTTCATTTTGATTGCCATCAATTTCATCATCGTTCATCACTTTTGCAACTGCTGCAATTGAGTCGTCATCTTTAATATTAATCAATTTAACACCTTGAGTGGCGCGACCCATAACACGTAAATCGGCTACGGCCATTCTAATGGTTAAGCCCGATTTATTGATAATCATTAAATCATCGGTATCAATTACATTTTTTATGGCGACTAATTTACCGGTTTTTTCGGTAATATTAATGGTTTTTACGCCTTTTCCGCCCCTATTTGTAATTCTGTAATCATCAATCGTTGAACGTTTTCCATAACCATTTTCGGCAACAACAAGCACATCGGTATTTTCATCGTCAAAAGTTACCATTCCAATAACTTCATCTTGCTCGTTTTGAAGTGTTATTCCTTTAACGCCCGAAGCATTTCTGCCCATTGGTCTGGTTTTATTTTCTTCAAATCGGATGGCTTTACCCGATTTTACGGCAAGCATAATATGCGAATTGCCATTGGTTAATTTAGCTTCTATCAATTCATCATCTTCTCTAATGGTAATGGCATTAATTCCATTTAAGCGTGGTCTAGAATATTGTTCTAACAAGGTTTTTTTAGTGATGCCTTTTTTAGTTGCCATGACAACATAGTGACTGTTAACATAGGCTTCATCTTTTAAATCTTGTGTACAAATAAAGGCTTTGACCTTATCGTCAGGTTCAATATTTATAAGATTTTGAATGGCGCGGCCTTTAGCAGTTTTATTGCCTTCGGGAATTTCGTAAACGCGCATCCAAAATACTTTTCCTTTTTGAGTAAAGAACATTAAATATTGGTGGTTTGAAGCCACAAATAGATGTTCTAAGAAATCTTCACTTCTGGTAGAAACGCCTTTTTGACCCCTTCCGCCTCTATTTTGTATTTTATATTCCGATAAATCTGTACGCTTAATATAACCCGCATGTGAAATGGTTAAAACAACTTGAGAATCGGGAATCATATCTTCAATACTAACATCAGCTCCACCATATTCAATTAGCGAACGGCGTTCATCACCATATTTTTCTTTTATGGCTATGAGTTCTTCTTTAATTATAATCATGCGTCTTGATTCATTTGCTAAAATATCTTTCAAATCAATGATGTATTTCATAATTTCATCAAACTCGGCACGTAATTTATCTTGTTCTAAACCGGTGAGTTGTCTCAACCTCATTTCTACAATTGCCTTGGCTTGAATTTCGGATAATTCAAAATTGGCCATCAACTTTTCTTTGGCTTCGTCGGCATTATTTGAGCTTCTTATTAAGGCAATTACCTTGTCTATATTATCAGAAGCAATGATTAAACCTTCTAAAATGTGTGCTCTTGCTTCGGCTTTTATCAACTCATATTTGGTGCGTCTCACCACAACTTCGTGACGGTGATTGACAAAATGATTTATTAAATCTTTGAGATTTAGCAACTCTGGTCGGCCGTGAACTAAGGCAATATTATTGACGCTAAATGATGTTTGCAGTGAAGTAAATTTAAAAAGCTTGTTTAGCACTACATTAGGAACGGCATCGCGTTTTAAAACATAAACAATGCGCATACCCGTTCTATCCGATTCATCGCGAATAGACGAAATACCATCAAATTTTTTATCATTAACCATATCAGCAGTTTTTTTAATCATCTCTGCTTTATTGATTTGATAAGGGATTTCGGTAACGATAATGCAATCACGACCGTGAACTTCTTCAAAAGAAGTTTTAGCGCGCATCACAATCCGTCCTCTTCCTGTTAAAAAAGCTTCTCTAACACCTTCATAGCCATATATTGTTCCGCCCGTAGGAAAATCGGGCGCTTTAATGTATTTCATTAAACCTTCAATACTAATGTCATTGTCATCAACATAGGCAATGATGCCGTCAACTACTTCCGATAAATTGTGAGGTGCCATATTTGTAGCCATCCCAACGGCAATGCCCGAGGCGCCATTTACCAATAAACCAGGAATTCGCGAAGGTAAAACGGTAGGTTCTAATAAGGTATCGTCGAAGTTCAAACGATGGTCAACGGTGTCTTTTTCAATATCTGCCAACATATCTTCAGATATTTTTTTCATACGAACCTCGGTATAACGCATCGCTGCAGGGCTATCGCCATCAACAGAACCAAAGTTACCCTGACCGTCAACAAGTTGATAGCGCATGCTCCATTCTTGCGCCATACGAACCATCGCATCATAAACAGAAGTGTCGCCATGAGGGTGGTATTTACCTAAAACTTCCCCAACAATTCTCGCTGATTTTTTATAACTGCCACTTGATTTAACTCCTAATTCGTGCATCCCAAAAAGCACCCGTCTGTGCACTGGTTTTAAACCATCTCTCACATCGGGTAAAGCTCTTGAAACAATTACAGACATTGAATAATCTATGTATGAAGATTTCATTTCATCTTCAATAACTATAGGAATTAATTTTTCTGATTCTGCCATAAAATTATTTATTTCTTTATTGATTTATAACGACGCAAGATACAACATTTACTAGCTTTTTTAGGCTTGAAACAAGCTATTTTTTGTTAAAAATTATTAACAATTGAGGCTTTTAGTTTTAACATTTTTATAAGTTTTAATGATAAATAATTTATAATTTTACACTTGTGGTAGTTTTTGTAAAGATTTACAGAAAAATCTACTAATTTTACCAACATTAAAGTGATTTATATGGACGATAATTTTTCACCAAAAGTAAAAGAAGTCATTGCTTTTAGCAAAGAAGAAGCCTTGCGTTTAGGTCATGATTATATTGGAACTGAGCACCTTGTTTTAGGTATGTTACGCAAAAATGAAGGTGAAGCCATTGATATTCTAAATGCATTAGACATTGATTTAAAGCATCTTAGAAAGCAAGTTGAAAAGTTAAATGCCAGTGATTTAATTTTTAAGGATGGCTTAAATAAACAGCATTTACATTTGACCAAACAAGCCGAAAAAGCACTTAAAACTACTTTTTTAGAAGCAAAACTCTATAAAAATGACGCAATTAGCACGGCGCATTTGTTGCTCTGCATCTTGAGAAATGAGTCTGATCCTACCACTATGTTAATGAATAAATTTGATATTGATTACGATGAAGTAAAATCTGTCTTTTTACAATTTTTCGATGCAAATGCCGGCGAAGCCTCTGAATTTAAGACACCAAAAGCAGAAATGCCTTTTGATGACGAGGGCTTGTCAAAAGAAAACCCTTTTGAAAACCCAAAATCACCAACAGCCATAAAATCTAAAACACCTGTTTTAGATAATTTTGGAAGAGATTTAACCGTGTTAGCCGAAAATGGAAAATTAGATGCAGTTGTTGGACGTCAAAAAGAAATTGAACGCGTGTGCCAAATCCTTAGCCGTCGCAAAAAAAACAATCCCCTTTTAATTGGGGAACCCGGTGTTGGCAAATCGGCTATAGCCGAAGGTTTAGCGCTCAGAATTGTACAGCGCAAAGTTTCGCGTATCTTGTTTGACAAGCGTGTTGTTTCATTAGATTTAGGCAGCCTTGTTGCCGGCACAAAATACCGAGGGCAGTTTGAAGAACGCATGAAAGCGCTGATGAATGAACTCGAAAAAAATAACGACATCATTCTTTTTATTGACGAAATCCATACCATTGTTGGAGCCGGTGGCGCAACTGGTTCGCTCGACGCCTCAAATATGTTTAAACCCGCCTTGGCAAGAGGTGAAATTCAATGCATTGGCGCAACAACTTTAGATGAATTCAGACAACATATTGAAAAAGATGGTGCTTTAGAACGCCGTTTTCAAAAGATTTTGGTTGACCCAACTTCTGTTGATGAAACCATCGAAATTTTAAACAATATTAAGGTAAAATATGAAGATCATCATCAAGTAACTTATACCGATGCGGCAATTAAAGCCTGTGTTAATTTAACTAACCGCTACATGACCGACCGGTTTTTACCAGATAAAGCGATTGATGCGCTCGACGAAGCCGGATCGCGTATTCACATCACAAATATTGTGGTACCTCAGCGAATTTTAGACCTCGAAAAACAACTTGAAGACGTTAAAACACTTAAAAATCAAGTCGTAAAAAGTCAAAAATTTGAAGAAGCTGCCAAATTGAGAGATGATGAAAAAAATATTGAACGAGCCCTTTTAAATGAACAATTAAAATGGGACGAACAAAGCAACCTCAATAGAGAAGTGGTTACCGAAGACAATGTTGCCGAAGTGGTTTCTATGATGACTGGTATTCCCGTTCACCGCGTTGCCCAAGCCGAAAGTATGCGCTTAGCCGATTTATTTCCGTTAATTTCTAAAAAAGTAATCGGCCAAGAAGAAGCCGTTGAAAAAGTGGTTAAAGCCATTCAACGCAATCGTGTGGGATTAAAAGATCCTAATAAACCGATTGGAAGTTTTATTTTTCTAGGTCAAACAGGCGTTGGCAAAACACAATTAGCAAAGGTATTGGCAACCGAATTATTTGATTCGGAAGATGCATTGGTGCGCATAGATATGAGCGAATATATGGAAAAATTTGCCATTACCCGCTTAATTGGTTCGCCTCCAGGTTATGTAGGATATGAAGAAGGTGGTCAACTAACCGAAAAAATTAGACGAAAACCCTATGCAGTTATTTTATTAGACGAAATAGAAAAAGCCCATCCTGATGTATTTAATATGTTGCTTCAAGTTCTTGATGACGGATTTTTAACCGATAGTTTGGGTAGAAAAATTGACTTTAGAAATGCCATCATTATCATGACTTCCAATATTGGTTCTAGACAGATAAAAGATTTTGGCCAAGGTGTTGGTTTTGGAACTGCCTCTAAAAAAGAACAAGAGAGTGCTTATTCAAAAAGTGTTATCGAAAATGCACTTAAAAAAACTTTCGCCCCCGAGTTTTTAAATCGCATTGATGATGTGGTAGTTTTTAATGCTTTAGAAAAAGAAGACATTGATAAAATTATCGACATTGAGCTCGAAAAATTATTATTGCGCATCGAAAATTTAGGCTATAAACTCATTCTAACCAAAAAAGCCAAAGACTTTATTGCCGAAAAAGGATTTGACAAACAATATGGCGCTAGACCTTTAAAGCGCGCCATTCAAAAATATGTTGAAGATGCTTTAGCTTCTGAAATAGTCAACTCAAAATTAGAAACCGGAGATAAAATTACCTTAGATTTAGACGAAAAAGAACAAATTTTATTTGTAAAAATAGATAAGCCAAAAGCCACAAAAAATAATTAATATGAAACTAATTTCTGTTTTTTTATTGGGTACTTTTTTAGCTACAACGCTTAATGCACAAGGACTCTTATCAGAAGAAGATCAAATAACATCGGCCGTTCAGGCTGCGCCTGCAAGTGAGCGCGATGGCGCTACCGTTATTGGTTATAATTCGAAAAAAGAATACGCAATTTTGCGAAAAGGAAAAGGTAATTTGGTTTGTTTGGCAAATAATCCCGACAGCAAATCGTTTAGTGTGGCTTGTTATCACAAAGATCTCGACCCATTTATGGCCAGGGGAAGAGCTTTAAAGCTATTAGGCAAAAACACCAATCAAATTGAGATGATAAGAGAAGCCGAAGCTAAATCGGGTGTTTTAAAAATGCCCAAACATCCGAGTACACTCTATGTACTTTATGGTGCAAATGCTAATTACGATGTCGCTACAAAAAAAGTAATCAACGGAAATTTAAGGTATGTGGTTTATATTCCTTGGGCAACAGCTGCGAGCACAGGCTTACCCTTGAGCCCTTATGAACCTGGTGGTCCGTGGTTGATGTTTCCAGGAACTTATAAAGCACACATCATGATAACACCTCCCAGTCAATAATTTATGATTAAAACACCCCGAACCCTTTTTTTATTCCTTTGTTGTTTTTTTAGTTATCATTTTATTTCAGCGCAAATTTTAAATTTAACTGCTTGTGATACTATTGCAAATCTTAAAACAAAGAATGCTTGTATTTTTAAAGTTTACGAACAATCACAAACTGATTTGACCAGAACCTACAATGCCTTGTTGGTCAAACTAGATAAAAAATTTAAAGTTTCAAAACCAAACGAACAAATAAAGGTTAATTCCTTAAAAATATTTTTAAAAGAAGCCCAAACACAATGGGTATTAACAAGCGATTTCAATGCCAAAGTTCACGCCTCTTATGAATTGACAACGCTGTTAGCCGAAAATGCATTTTATCGCAGCAAAGCAAGCGAAAGCATCGACCGCAATGCCTTTCTTAAATCTTTAGGCGATAGTTTAAATATAAAGTAAGCACCTGTTTAAAGCTTAATATTTGCTAAATTTGCGCTCATGCAACCCAACATAAATATTAAAAATAAGAAGGCGCGTTTTGAGTATGAAATACTCGATACCTATATTGCAGGTATTCAGTTAACCGGTACTGAAATTAAGTCAATTAGATTGAGCAAAGCTCATATTACCGAAAGTTTTTGTGAGTTTAATGAAAAAGGGGAACTCTTTGTTATCAATATGACCATTGAAGAATATTTTAATGGAACGGTTTATAACCATCTGCCAAAAAGTGAACGACGTTTGTTGTTGCAAAAAAGAGAACTTAAAAAACTTCAAAAGGAAGTTAAAAATGTGGGTCTCACCCTCATTCCCCTTCATTTATTTTTAACGGATAAAGGATGGGCAAAGCTTAAAATTGCACTCTGCAAAGGCAAAAAAACCTACGATAAACGCGAAGTTATTAAAGATCGTGACAATAAGAGAACCCTAGATCGCATTAAAAAACAACACATTAGATAATGCAATACTTTTTTAAGCTTATCCGATTTAAGAATTTAATCATCATTGCGTTTAGCCAAATTTTATTCAAATATTTCTTTTTAAACAAAAGTGGCATCGCTTTGCAATTAACAACACCTCTTTTTTTGCTCCTCCTTTTTGCTCTCCTTTTTATTGCTGCCGCCGGTTACGTTATCAATGATATCTACGACTTAGAATCTGATAAGATAAACAAAACCCATGCAGTTATCATCGGCACAAAAATAAGTGAACGCACCGCCATGAAAGTATATATCGTATTTAATATCATTGGTTTGGGCTTGGCTTATTATTTATCATTTGCCATTAATCACCTCAACTATGCCCTGTTATTTTTAGCTTTGGCATTTGGCTTATTAAAATATTCACAATCGTGGAAAAATATATTGATTTTAAAGAATGTTTTGGTGGCCTTTTTAGTGAGTTTAAGCATCTTGATTCTAGGTTTTTATGATAGCTTCCCTACTATGAACCCTGCCAATGCAGTGAGTCAAATGCGCGTTTTTAATATAATTATAGCCTATTTTGTGTTTGCTTTTCTCATTAACCTCATTCGGGAAATCGTCAAGGATATTGAAGACCTTAAAGGTGATGAAAAGCGAAAAACGAGGACTATCATTTCGGTTTATGGACTTAAAACTACCAAGCGTATTGTTAGCTTTTTAAACGCTATTCTGATTCTTTTAACTGCTTATTTTACTTATTTATACTTTGCTCTTAAAATCATTTCTTTACTTTATATGATTGGCTTTGTGTTTGTTCCAGCCATTTTAAATCTAATTTTATTACTTATGGCTACTGAGCAAAAACATTTTAAAAATAGCACCCAATTGTTAAAAATACTAATGCTATTTGGCATAGGATCTATTGTCTTAATTTAATAAAAAAATTATGAACACTGAAAAACTTAGCACAAAACAACTTATTCTCGCCTCCGGTTCACCTAGACGTCAATCTTTTTTAAAGGAATTGGGTTTGAATTTTAAAGTTGAACTAAATGAAGTTGAAGAAACTTATCCTAAACAACTTAAAAAAGAAGCCATTACCAATTATCTGGCTTTAAAAAAGGCTCAGGTATTTACCAATTTAAAAAATAACGACCTCCTTATAACCGCCGACACCATTGTTTGGTTTAAAAATAAAGCCTTAGGAAAGCCTGAAAATATTGAGCAAGCTAGAGAAATGCTCGAAAAACTATCCAATCACAAACATTTAGTAATCACTTCCGTTTGTTTAAAAAGTACCCAAAAAGAGCAAGTTTTTAGCTGCACTACCGAAGTTTATTTTGATAAACTCAGCAAGGAGTGTATTGATTATTATCTAAAAAATTACAAGCCACTTGACAAAGCAGGTGCTTATGGCATTCAAGAATGGATTGGCTATGTTGGTGTTAAAAAAATTAAAGGAAGCTATTTTAATGTCATGGGATTTCCTGTTCATAAATTCTATAAAGAATTAATGCGTTTCTAAAGAGCAAACGCTTTATAATTTTTACTTTTGCCTAAACTAAATACAAGATGAAAAAATATACGTTTACCGAAAAAAAAGATACCCGATCGGGTTTTGGCGCAGGATTATCCGTTTTAGGAGCAACCAATCCCAATGTTGTGGCATTATGTGCCGATTTGATTGGGTCATTAAAGATGGATGATTTTGTAAAAAATTATCCCGACCGATTTTTTCAGACTGGTATTTCAGAGGCAAATATGATTGGTATGGCCGCAGGTTTAACCATCGGTGGAAAAATTCCCTTCACCGGAACCTTTGCCAACTTTTCTACCGGAAGGGTTTACGATCAAATCCGACAATCGGTTGCCTATTCAGGTAAAAATGTCAAAATTTGCGCCTCGCATGCGGGCTTAACTCTAGGTGAAGATGGCGCAACGCATCAAATATTAGAAGATATTGGCCTGATGAAAATGCTTCCCGGAATGGTGGTGATAAATCCTTGCGATTACAACCAAACAAAGGCTGCAACCATTGCCATTGCCGATTATGTAGGTCCTGTTTATTTGCGTTTTGGACGCCCAAGTGTGCCTGTTTTTATTCCAGAAGATCAAAAATTTGAAATTGGAAAGGCTTTAAAATTAACCGAAGGCAAAGATGTTACCATTGTGGCTACCGGTCATTTGGTTTGGGAAGCTTTGCAAGCTTCCGAAATATTAGAAGAAATGGGTATAAGTGCCGAAGTCATTAACATCCACACCATTAAACCACTTGATGAAAATGCTATTTTAGCTTCTATTTTAAAGACAAAATGTTTGGTTTCTTGCGAAGAACACAATATTTTTGGAGGTTTAGGTGAAAGTATTTCACGCGTATTAGTTCAAAATTTACCTGTTCCTCAAGAGTTTGTCGCCGTTCAAGACAGTTTTGGAGAATCGGGAACGCCAGCTCAACTTATGGATAAATACAAATTAAATAAAACTGCAATTGTAGATGCTGCTAAAAAGGTAATCGCTAGAAAATAAATTGATTATTAAAACGTTATAACTTATATTAATTTTAAATTCAACCAAATTATGAAAAAACAAATTTTATTATTTTTTGCCGTAATCTTTTTAAGCTCGCAGGGGTTTTCTCAATTTAAATTAGGGGTTAAAGGTGGCCTGAATTATAATTTTGCCGGCAATATTACAGAAGCAGGTAGTAGTAATGTATTTAGCTCCGAAAACAAAGCTGGATTTCATCTAGGCTTATGGTCTCGTTTTTCGATAGTAGGATTCGGCTTGCGTCCCGAAATTGTTTATACAGAGCTTAAAAGTCAATATCAATTGAGTTCAAGAACAACTCTTAAAACCAAAAAAATTGACATTCCTGTTTTGTTTGACAAAAAGTTAGGACCTTTACATTTGTTTGCCGGACCCGCTTTTCAACTTATTTTAAATTCTGATTTTAAATCAAGTGACATTGGAGCTGTAGATTATAATAAATTTACTTTAGGTACACAAATTGGTCTTGGATTAGAATTTGCCAATTTGGGTGTTGATGCACGTTGGGAAAAGGGATTTTCAAACAATTTAACGGGCGTTTTAATTAGCTCTTCCACCAATTTAAATTTGGATAACCGTCCAAATCAAATCATTTTAAGTGTTTATTACAATCTTTTATAAACTTTTAAATACAATAAAAAAGGCGCGCCCATTGCTGAGCGCGCCTTTTTTTATGCTTTTTAAAACCTATTTTGAATCTTTATCTAAGTAATTTGGAATGCCATCACCATCGCTATCATCATCATTAAAGTTGCCGTTGTGATTGGCATCTTCGTCTTTAGTCAATTTGCCATCACCATCATCATCTTTATCTAAATAGTTTGCAATGCCGTCGCCATCGGTGTCATCGTCAAACACCGTTCCATTGCCGTTAACATCTTCATCTTTAGTTAATATCGTGTCGCCATCATCATCTGCATCGAGAAAATCAGGAAATCCATTGCCATTAGTATCATCATTCGCAACCTCTCCATCATTATCTATATCTTCTAAATTAGATAAAATTCCGTCTTGATCGTGGTCAGCTCGTCTCACATCATTTAATTCAAATTTAAAAATTAAAGGATTATTTGAAGGGATCAATCCTGTTGCACCTTGACCAAATCCTAAGCCGGAGGGTATAAATAAAAAGCCTTTACCATTATTAACATAGGAAAGTGATTCGTCTGAATTGATAATTTTATCACCCCCTTTAAAGTGCACAAAACCATATTTCCAACCTTGAACAACTTGAGTTAAATCTAACCAAGCTAAGGTTCTACTGTCAAATTTTGTGCTGTCTAATAAAAATCCGGCGTATTTAACTAAAATTGAGTCAGAGCGTGTTGGGGCTAAAGTAGTTCCGGTGCTTAATGATAAATAATATAATTTATAAGCAACTGTATTTAAAGTAATAGCTTCGGTGGTTACATCTTCTAACAAAGGTCGCTCTCCGTTTTTTATAGTGTAAAGATTGCCATCATTATTTAAATAATGGGTTTGTAAATATTTTACTAAAGAGTCATTATCTTTTTTTGCTTGCTCAACAGGATCAACAGGAACAACTGATACAATATTTTTATTTTTACTGCAAGCTGCAAACATTAGTAATCCAATGCCCAGAAATGCAATGCTATTTCTTAATCTCATATTTTTAATTTTGCGTTGCAATTTACAATTTTATCTCAATAAAATAAGCCTATAAAATTCATTATAGGCTTACCATATAAGCTTTAACAAAACTTTAAAAGTCTTATTTAAAATTTATTTTTCTAATTCTTAAACTTAAAGGTGTTACCTCTAAATACTCATCATCTTTAATATATTCCATACATTCTTCGAGCGAAAAATCTATTTTCGGAACAATTTTAACACTTTCGTCTGTACCAGAAGCTCTTACATTTGATAATTTTTTTCCTTTTATCAAATTAACGCTCATGTCTTCTTGTTTGTTATTTTCGCCTACAACCTGACCTTTATAAATTTCTTGATTTGGGTCGATAAAAAAGCGACCTCGATCTTGTAATCGGTCAATGGCATAAGCTGTGGCTTTACCTGTTTCAGATGAAATTATAGCACCATTAACATTGTTATTCAAATCGCCTTTCCACACATCAAATCCTCTAAGTCTATGATTGATAATAGCTTCGCCTTGCGTAGCTGTTAAGAGTTTATTTCTAAGTCCAATTAACCCACGCGAAGGAATATCAAATTCTAAATGTTGCAAATCACCTTTAGGCTCAATAACCATTAAATCGCCTTTGCGCAAGCTCACTAAATTAATGACTTTGCTTGACCCAGATTCAGGCACGTCAACCACTAAAATTTCATAAGGTTCACATTTTTTGCCATCAATTTCTTTAATAATTACTTGAGGGCGACCTACTTGTAATTCATATCCTTCTCTGCGCATCGTTTCAATTAAAATTGAAAGATGCAAGATTCCTCTGCCAAAAACATTAAATTTATCTTCCGAGTCGGTTGCTTCAACGCGTAAGGCTAAGTTTTTTTCAATTTCTTTAAACAAACGTTCTCTTAAATGTCGTGAGGTAACAAATTTGCCATCTTTACCATAAAAAGGAGAATTGTTAATGGTAAATAGCATACTCATAGTAGGTTCGTCAATGCTAATTCGAGGCATTGCTTCGGGATTTTCAACATCGGCGATGGTGTCGCCAATTTCGAATCCTTCAATGCCTGTAATGGCACAAATATCGCCACTTCTCACTTTTTCGACGCGTACTTTTCCTAAACCTTCAAAAACATGAAGTTCTTTAATTCTTACTTTTATTTGTTTGCCATCTTTTTTGCAAAGCATATAATCTTTAGATTCTTCTAAATCGCCTCTAAAAACACGTCCGATAGCGATTCTTCCCGTAAAGGCAGAAAAATCTAATGAGGTAATTTGCATTTGAGGAGTTCCTTTGCGATAAGGTGCTTCGGGAATTTCGGATAAAATGGTATCTAAAAGGGCAATGATATTATCGGTTGGTTTTTGCCAATCATAACTCATCCAACCTTGTTTGGCAGAGCCATAAACGGTTTTAAAGTTCAATTGGTCTTCGGAGGCATCTAAAGCAAAAAATAAGTCAAAAATTTGTTCGTGAACAATTTCAGGTGTACAGTTTTCTTTATCTACTTTATTAATAACCACAATGGGTTTTAAACCAAGTTCAATGGCTTTACCCAACACAAAACGGGTTTGTGGCATCGCCCCTTCAAAGGCATCTACTAAAAGTAACACGCCGTCGGCCATTTTTAAAACACGTTCTACTTCACCACCAAAATCGGCATGGCCTGGGGTATCTATCACATTAATTTTAACCTTTTTATAGGTAATTGAAACATTTTTAGACAGAATGGTAATGCCACGTTCACGCTCTAAATCATTGCTGTCTAACAACAATTCTACATGATGTTTTCGTTCATCTAAAATTTTTGCTTGGTCAATAATTTTGTCAACTAAGGTTGTTTTACCGTGGTCAACGTGGGCTATAATCGCTATGTTTCTAATAGATTGCATTCACTTCTTTTTTGAACGCGCAAAAGTAATGCTATTATTTGATTAAACAGTTAGGTTTATAGCTATTTTTAAAAACAGTTTATTTTTAGACGCTTGGCAAAAACCTTTTCAAGAGATTTAGTAATCCGCTCTTTATTTAAACCGCCTCCACAAATAAGTCCTCGTCAATTTTAAGTACTTTGGCTAAATTGTGTTTAGCAAGACCTTTTATTGTTTTATCCCACTGCTTGTTACTTAAACCCGATTGCGTTTTTAAGTCGGTTAACAAAATTGGGCTGTTGGCTTTTAAGGTTTTTAACACTGCTTTTTCATCTTCGGTCAACTCAATTTTTGGTGTGCGGGTTTCGGGTTTCATTTGTGGAAAAAACAATACTTCCTGAATAGAGGCATTATTAGTCATCAACATCACCAAACGATCAAGGCCTATTCCAATTCCTGAGGTTGGTGGCATGCCATATTCAAGTGCGCGTAAAAAATCTTGGTCAATAAACATCGCTTCATCATCGCCTTTTTCGGATAACTTTAATTGGTCTTCAAACCGTTCGCGTTGATCTATTGGGTCATTTAATTCAGAATAGGCATTGGCTAATTCTTTACCGTTTACCATCAACTCAAAACGCTCGGTCAGCGCCGGATTTGTGCGGTGCTCTTTTGTTAGCGGGCTCATTTCTTTGGGATAATCTATAATAAACGTTGGCTGAATATAAAGGTGTTCACATTTCTCTCCAAATAGTTCGTCTATCATTTTACCAATGCCCATTGTTTCATCGGCTTCAACACCAACTTGTTTACAAACTTCGCGCAAAGCAACTTCGTCCATACCTGCAATATCAAAACCTGTATGTGTTTTTATGGCTTCAAGTATGGGAACTCTAGGATAAGGTGCTTTGAATTCAATTTCACAATCACCTAAAGTAACTTTGGTTTTACCATTAGATTCAAGGGCTACCCTTTCGAGCAATTGCTCGGTTGTTTCCATCATCCAACGATAATCTTTATAGGCAACATACAGCTCCATAATTGTAAATTCTGGATTGTGTGTGCGGTCCATACCCTCATTTCTAAAATCCCTAGAAAACTCATAAACGGCATCAAATCCGCCTACAATCAAGCGTTTTAAATACAATTCGTTAGCAATTCGCAAATAAAGTGGCATATCTAATGCATTGTGATGTGTCATAAAAGGGCGTGCTGTTGCACCACCTGGTATGGGTTGTAAAACGGGGGTTTCAACCTCCAAATAACCACGTTCGTTAAAAAACTGACGCATGGTATTGGTTATTTTTGTGCGTTTTATAAAGGTTTCTTTTACATAATCATTGACAATTAAGTCAACATAACGTTGGCGATAGCGCAATTCTGGGTCGCTAAAAGCATCGTGAACCAAACCATCGGCATCTTTTTTTACAATTGGAATGGGTCTTAATGATTTTGATAAAATCGTAAGTTCTTTAGCTTTGATAGATATTTCACCAACTTGGGTTTTAAAAACCTCCCCTTTTATGCCGATAATATCGCCAATATCTAAAAGGTGTTTAAAGACTTCATTATAGATTATTTTATCTTCACCCGGAGCAAGCTCATCGCGATTTACATAGATTTGCATGAGTCCACTTGAGTCTTTAAGTCCTGTAAACGAAGCCTTTCCCATAATACGTCGGCTCATCATGCGTCCGGCTACCACCACTTCTTTACCTTCAAAAGTGTCAAAGTTTTCTATGAGTTCTTTGGTGAGGTTAGTAACTTTAAACTGTGCTGCCGGATAAGGGTTTATTCCTAATTCGCGCAAGCGTTTTAAAGAGGTTCTGCGTACAATTTCTTGTTCTGATAACTGCATAATCAATAATTTAAGGCGGTATTTTAAAAGGGGCAAATATAGCTTTTATGCAAAGATAATTAAACTAAAAACACGTATTTTATATTTGTACTTAGATTTTTTTTAAGACCTTTGAAAAAAATAAAAATGAGTTTTTGGCGCGTAATTTTGGCCATTTTTTGTCCTCCACTTTCTGTTATTGGCAAAGGTTGTGGCTCTATTCTCATCGTATTTTTATTAACCTTAGCGGGATGGGTTCCCGGCGTGATTGCCGCTTTAATCATTTTAAACAATCCTAAAAATTGATGAAAAAAATTCATTTACAAGATCTTGGCGCGATGGATTACAAATTGGCGTGGGATTATCAAGAATCCTTATTTGATGAAATCATTCAGATAAAACGCAAAAATAGAAATGAAAGTTTGAGCCTTCCTACTAAAAATCATTTTCTTTTTGTTGAGCATCCACACGTTTATACCCTAGGTAAAAGCGGTGATTTTAATAACTTATTGCTTACCGAAGATCAATTAAAAGCCAAAGAGGCAAGCTTTTACAAAATAAATCGCGGTGGCGATATTACCTATCACGGACCCGGACAAATTGTGGGCTATCCTATTTTAGACCTCGATAATTTTTTTACCGATATCCATAAATTTATGCGTTATTTAGAGGAAACCATTATTAAAACCATTGCCGAATATGGCATTAAAGGCGAAAGAAGCGAAGGTGAAACTGGGGTTTGGCTCGATGTGGGCACGCCTTTTGCCAGAAAAATTTGCGCTTTGGGCGTAAGAAGCAGTCGTTGGGTTACGATGCACGGATTTGCACTAAATGTAAACACCGATTTGGGTTATTTTGACCATATTATTCCTTGTGGCATTCGCGGCAAAGCCGTTGCTTCAATGCAGGGTGAATTGCGAAAATCCGTCAATCAAAATGAAGTAAAAATAAAAATTTTAAAACACTTTGCCGAATTATTTGAAGCTGAATTTATTAATTAATCCGCTTTAAATTAAGGTCTTAAAATTAAAAAATTGAACCGAGAAATAAGTATTTTGGGATGTGGATGGTTAGGCTTACCATTAGCGTCAAGTTTAATATCTAAAGGCTTTAATGTTAAAGGTTCAACAACGAGCTTAGGTAAATTAAACACTTTAAAATCGGCTGGAATTACCCCTTTTTTAATTGATATCAATCTTCCCGAAAAAGAACTTAACGCTTTTTTAAACTCAGAAGTATTAATCATTGCTATTACCAACAAAAATAGCGAAAGTTTTAAAAAACTGATTTCAAAAATTGAATTATCGCCAATAAAAAAGCTGCTATTTATCAGTTCTACATCTGTTTACGATAATAATAATGGGGTTGTAACCGAAGATACGCCTATCAATAAGTCGCCTTTGAGTGCAATTGAACATTTATTTGTTAAAAACACAAAATTTAAAACCACGATTCTTCGCTTTGGCGGATTGTTTGGTTACAATCGCAATCCTGGTGCATTTTTTAAAAATGGCCTAGCTATTGAAAATCCGGAAGGAACTATAAACCTCATTCATAGAGATGATTGCATCAACATTATAGAACAAATTATTTTAAAAAAAGTTTGGGGAGAATGCTTTAATGCCTGTGCCGATTCTCATCCAAAACGACGGGAATTTTATACTAAAAAAATCATGGAAATGGGTGTTGCAAAACTGTATTTTAATGAAAATTCGGCAAATGATTTTAAGATTGTCAGCTCCGAAAAGTTAAAATCTAAAATAGGTATTCATTTTAAATACAATGATTTGATGAATTATTGATAGCCTAAATATAATGTTTATATGAAAAAAATATTAATTACCGGTGGCACTGGACTTGTTGGAACGGCCCTTTGCTTTAAATTGCAGGCACTCGGTTTTGAAGTAGCTATTTTAAGTCGGACTAAAAATGAAAAGTCCACATTACCAACTTATTATTGGGATGTCGCTAAAAACAAAATTGATATAAGCATCATTAATTCGGTTGATTGTATCATCCATTTGGCAGGTGTTAATATCAGCGAAAAAAGGTGGTCTAAAAATCAAAAAGAACAAATTTTAGACAGCCGGATAAAATCAGCTGAATTGATTTTTAATAATATAGATATCAAAAACAATCAATTAAAAGCATTTATAACCGCATCGGCTGTGGGCTTTTATGGCGCAATAACTTCCAATCAAATTTTTGACGAAACCGCTCCTGCAGCTGATGATTTTTTAGGACAGACTTGCTTTAAATGGGAACAAGTTGCCGATAAGTTTGCCGCGATTGGCATAAGAACGGTAAAAATTAGAACAGGAATCGTGCTAACAAAAAAAGGGGGCGCACTGGCAAAAATTGCGAAACCCATTAAATTAGGTTTTGGAGCGGCTATTGGTAATGGCTCACAATATTTACCTTGGATTCACATTGATGATTTAATCAATATTTATTACAAAGCAATTGAAACCGAAACTATGATTGGCGCTTATAATGCGGTGGCTCCCGAACAGCTTACCAATCAAGAATTTAGTAAAAAAGTGGCGTTGAGTTTAAAAAAATCAATTTGGCTGCCTAATATTCCCGCAATAATCTTTAAATTAATTTTTGGCGAAATGGCTGTAATCTTATTAAATGGCAGTCGCATTTCATCTGTAAAGATTGAAGCTTTGGGGTTTCAATTTAAATATCCAAAACTTGACCTTGCTTTAAAGGATTTAAAGCTCTAAATTTAATTGCTCTGGCAATAACCTAAATGATTTTCGGTGTAAAGTGCTTATGCCATAAACTCTTATCGCTTCGCGATGTTGCTTTGTGGGATAGGCTTTATTTTTGTCCCAATGGTATTGTGGTTGCTTTAAATGCATCGCCATCATAAAATCATCTCGATAAGTTTTGGCTAAAATACTCGCCGCGGCAATGCTCATAAATTGCGCATCACCTTTTATAATGGTTTGATGGGGAATGTTTAAATAATTTTTAAAGCGGTTGCCGTCAACAATAATAAATTCAGGTTTTATTTTTAAATTGCTAATTGATAGGTGCATAGCCTTAATTGAAGCGTTTAATATATTAATTGCATCAATAATTTTTTCATCGATAAAGGCAACGCTAAAAGCCAAGGCTTGGGCTTCGATGATGGGTCTTAAAAGCAGCCGATTCTTTTCGGATAATTGTTTAGAATCATTAAGCAAAGGATGGTAAAAATGAGGTGGTAAAATCACCGCGGCAGCTACCACAGGGCCGGCCAAACATCCACGACCAGCCTCATCGGTACCGGCTTCTAAATTAAAATCCGAAAAATGATGTTTTAACATAATTCAAAAATATCAATTTTAAGTAGAACTCTAATGGTGCTTGCAGACTTTAACAGTATATTTACGGCAATTATTTTACCTTTGCGCTTATTAAAATTTATGAAGAAACTTTTTATATTTTGCTTTTTATTGTCTTTAAGCAATCTAGCGCATGCACAACGGGGAAGACTTTTACAAATGGAAGGTCGTAGCATCCAAAACGGACGCTTTTCTGAAAACGATTCCCTTTCCGAAAAATACGTTAACATAAAACTATCGGGTAAAGTAAAATTTACCGATTACAAAATCATCTCCTATTATAATGATAGCACCTTTGTAGATACCACTTTAACTATTAAAAAAGACTATTTACACAGTTTTAATTTAAAAGATAATTTTGAGTTGCTCACTTTTGGAAATATGGGGCAAACTGCCACAAAATTGGGTTATGATTTCAACGATATTGATAAATTTCCCATATTGGGCGCTACTGCAAAACTAGTTGATTACTATTCCGTTAAGGATATTAATTACTATCGCGTGCCAACCCCAACCACCATTTTTACGCATAAAACCGGATTTCAACAAGGGCAAATGTTAAACTCATTTATTACCCTAAATACTGCGCCGCGTTTTAATTTTTCGCTTGCTTATAAAGGGCTGCGTTCTTTGGGCTTTTACAGAAATGAACTGAGCAGCCACGGGCACGTTACGCTCACTATGAATTATAGAACTGAAAATGATCGCTACAATATTAGAGGTCATTTGGTTTCGCAAGATTTAATAAACGATGAAAATGGTGGTTTAACAGCAACTAGTCTCGCTTTTTTTAAGGAAAACAATCCGCAATTTACGCAACGTTCACGTTTGGATATCAATTTAAACAATGCTAACAGCGTTTTACGAACCAACCGCTACTATTTTGAACAAGATTATAAATTGTGGCATCGGCAAGATTCGCTGACACAAAAAAAATCTTATTTAAAAATAGGACATGTTTATAATTATCAATTAGCACATTATGAATATAATGAAAATAGCACCTCTACTTCTGTTTTTGGAACGGCTACCGGATTTATTGATGACAAATTAATATCAAAACAGACTTACAATCAGGTATTTGTTGCTTTAAAAGCGCCAATTGTTTTAGGAGAATTGTCCGCAAAACTCGAAAATTACCACTATGATTATGGCTATACACAAGATACCACGGTTTTAACAACCACTTATGGTAATGCCTTAAAAGGAAATTCAGTTGCTTTTGGTGGCACATGGAAAGCACAGTTAAAACACTTTTATCTCAATGCCGACGCCACAAACATCTTGACGGGAAAACTCAATGGAAACCAGCTTAAAGCGGATGCCATTTTTAAAAACGATAGCGTCTATTCACTAAATGCCGGAATTTTGATTGCCAGCAAATCACCAAATTATAATTTTTTACTTTATCGCAGCGCTTACGACGCTTATAATTGGGAAAATCATTTTATAAATGAACGCTATAAAAATATTCACGCAAGTGTAAAAACCGAGAAATACGGCGCTATTGAAGCCCAATTTACTACCATTACAAATTATACTTATTTTGGTTTAGCCGATGCCATTACCGGTCAAACCAAACCCGAACAAGCCAATAATAAAGTCAGTTATTTTAAAATTAAAGTCGATAAAGGCTTTAAAAAAGGAAATTTTGGACTCGATAATACCTTGCTATTTAACAATGTATCAAGTGGTTCAGCTATTTTTAGAGTGCCCACTTGGAGCACACGCAATACCGTATATTTTGAAAATTATGTTTTTAAAGGGAAGCCGCTATTTTTACAAACCGGCATTACTTTAAGGTATTTTAAAAAGTTTTATGCCAATAATTTTAATCCCCTATTAAACGAATTCAGTTTGCAAAATGACACGCAAATTGGCGGATTTCCTATTTTAGATTTTTTTGTTAACGCTCAAATTCAACGTACCCGAATATTCTTTAAAGTAGAACATTTTAACGCAAGTTTTTCGGGTTATAATTACTTTTCAGCTCCTAATTATCCCTATCGCGATTTGTCTATTCGCTTTGGATTGGTGTGGAATTTCTTTATTTAAAAAAATTAATACTCAAACCTATGAGGTTTAATTAGGGAGCTACTTATTAGTTTTAGCGTCTATTAGCATTCTGATTTTGATATTAAATGCCGCATAAAACAAGGTCATAAACGGACTTAAATAATTAAAAATGGCATACGGAATATAAGCCAACGTATCAACACCCAAAACACCCGATTGATAAGCCCCACAGGTATTCCAAGGAACCAACACCGAGGTAACTGTTCCCGTATCTTCTAGTGTACGGCTTAGATTTTCGGGAGCAAGTCCACGTTGTCTATAGGCTTTTTCAAACATTTTGCCGGGAATAACAATGGCGAGGTATTGATCAGAAGCGGTGATGTTTAATGCCAAACAACTGGCAACAGTGCTGGCAAATAATCCAAAAATAGATTTTGACATTTTTAAAAGCGAATCACTTATTTTAGCCAATGCGCCAATGGCATCCATAATGCCACCAAAAACCATTGCACATAAAATAAGCCAAATGGTAGGCAACATACCACTCATACCTCCCGAAGTAAATAAATCATTTAAGGTTGTGTTTGAGGTTATTATTGAAGTTTTAACGGTCATGGCATTCATAATTGTTTTATATGCCGATTCAATGCTCACTGTAGAAACACCTGCTAATTGCATGATAACCTTTTGTTGAAAAATAAGTGCAAAGCCCGCGCCCATTAAGGTTCCTATAAATAAGGCAATCAGCGGTTCGGTTTTTTTAATAATCAAAAAGATTACTGTGGCCGGAACTAAAAATAACCAAGGTGAAATGTAAAAGGTTTCTTTTATTGACCCCAAAATGGCCGTAGTGTCGGTAGTTCCTTTAATATCGAGGTTTAATCCTAAAATAATAAAAACAATTAGTGTAATGGTGTAAGTTGGTATTGTGGTATAAGCCATATAGCGAATGTGGGTAAACAAATCGGTTCCTGCCATTGCTGGAGCTAAATTGGTTGTGTCGGATAAAGGTGACATTTTATCACCAAAATAGGCCCCCGAAATAACTGCACCTGCAACCATTCCGAGTGGAATTCCAAGGGTTCCTCCAATGCCAACCAATGCAATACCAACGGTTGCTGAAGTTGTCCAAGAACTCCCGGTGGCAATTGAAATAAGAGAACAAATAAGCACCGTTGCCGGTAAAAATATGGTGGGATTTAAAATTTCTAATCCGTAGTATATCATCGATGGAATTACCCCGCTAATTAACCAAGTTCCTGCTAATGAACCTACAAACAACAAAATGAGAATAGCGCCTGCCGTTGATTTTATATTACTCGAAATATCTTCTAACATTTTTTTGTAGGGCACTTTGTTCATAAAGCCAATAACGGCAGCTACTGCGCCCCCCAAAAGCATGATAAATTGATTGGAGCCTCCCAGTGAATCATCGCCATAAACACTCACGTTATAAGCTAACATTATAACTAGAATGGCTACCGGAATTAAGGCTTCCCAAATGTTTAGTTCTTTGTTTTTTGTGATTTTAACATCCATTGCTTTTATTTTAAGAATTGTAATAATACAAAAAAATCCCGCTTTTCAGCAGGATTCTCATTTTTTTTTAGACTCTATAATAATCGCCTTTCCAATTTTTGATGGCTTTTTTAATGCCCTCTTCAGTAAGGTTTTCTTTAACAGCTTTTTCGGCTAAAGCCACAAATTCCTCATCAGAGGCAAATCGCAGGCCAACAATTTGGCGCATACTTAAGGCAGAAGGCAATGCTTTATTGGTGAGCAAATAATACCTGAAATTTTCTTCGGCTCTTATAGCGCGGTCTTGCGCTTTTAAGGCAAAACTTCTTAAAAAGGCAAACGCAAAAAGCAACAAAACGGCCATTAAAAGTATTAAAGAAGCAGAATATAAGTTTTCGGGAGCTGTTTTAATTAAATTTATAACAGCTCCAATAATTAAAGCTAAAATTCCTAATAGGCTCACAACGTGATAGCCAACAACAAATTTGCGATGATTTTTGTAATTTTGAGTTTCCATAACTTTCAATTTTTTAAGTTTAAAGTTTGTAAATATAAGTATTTATAATTGTTGGATTTAGAATTTATTCCCAATATTATTTTAATTTAGAAGCTACTTTTAGGGCAACCAACTGCTTATATTTTAAGTCTGAAAAGTAGTAAAAAAGGCAATCAAAAATCAAAAAAATAAAAACTATAAAAAAATACCTCACAAAAAAATATAATTGTACTTTTATAGGTGTTAAATCTTGTTTAAAGCACACCCTTTATAAAGATGATTCTATTTTTACTTAAAGCCGTTTTGATTTTGAGCCTAGGGTTGTTTTTTGTCCCAAAAAATAGGAAGTATTTTTTCACTTTTAGTTTACATCTCGCCCTCGTTGTTATTTCTAGCTTCCTAATTTTTAACACTTTTAACCAAGTAGCCTCCTTAAAATTTCCCTTTTTAAGTTTGTTAAATAATACCATTTATATTGAAATTGACAAGCTCTCGGCATTTTTTATGTTGGTGATTAATTTTACCTGCCTTACCGGAATCATTTATGCAAAAGCTTATTTAGAGCCCTATTACAAAAGTAAAAGCAGCCTTGAATTTGCCTTGCATTATTTTAGTTTTTTATGGTTGCATATCGCCATGCTATTTGTAGTAATGTTTCGCGATGCTTTGGCATTTTTAATTGTTTGGGAAATTATGGCACTCACTGCTTTTTTGCTTGTCATTTTTGAAAATGAGAAAAAAGAAACCATAAAAATTGGTATTCAATATCTGATACAAATGCATATTGCAGTTGTTTTTATTATGATTGGATTTATTTGGGCCTATTCGCAAACTGGCGCTGATTTTAGTTTTGACGGGCTTTCGGTCTATTTTGAATCTCACAATCCTTTACCTTTATTTTTAATATTTTTTATTGGTTTTGGCATTAAGGCCGGATTTATCCCCTTGCATTCTTGGCTGCCACATGCCCACCCGGCAGCGCCCACCCATGTTTCGGCGGTTATGAGTGGCGTGATTATTAAAATGGGAATTTATGGCATTTTGCGTGTGCTCACCTACATACACCACGACCTATTTAACATAGGTTTATTTATTTTAATTAGCGCGCTTGTCAATGGTTTGATTGGCGTTTCATTAGCCATTGTTCAACACGATATAAAAAAACTTTTAGCTTATCACAGCATCGAAAATATTGGCATCATAGGCATTGGCATTGGCTTAGGCGTAATTGGTTTGGCAATAAATATCCCCGCTTTAACAGTACTTGGATTTGCCGGTGGCATCATGCATATTTTAAACCATTCCCTATTTAAATCGCTTTTGTTCTATACGGCCGGTGCTGTTTACACACAAACGCACACCCGCAATATCGAAGAATTAGGAGGGCTCATAAAAAAAATGCCAAAAACGGCGCTATTTTTTCTGATTGGAGCCTTAGCCATTTGTGGGCTGCCTCCCTTTAACGGATTTATTTCGGAGTTTTTAATCTATTCAGGAATGTTTAAAGCCTTATTATCAGGTAATTTGCAAACCGATATACTATTGTTTTTTGCTATCTCAGGATTGGCAATTATCGGTGGATTAGCCATTTTTTGTTTTACAAAAGTTTTTAGCATTGTGTTTTTAGGTACGCCGCGATCCGATAAGGTTACACACGCAAAAGAAGCTAGTACTTCTATGATTTTAGCTTATGCATTGATAGCCATAACCATTCTTTTAATCGGTTTGTTGCCCGTGCTTTTTATAAATCCATTGATTGATATTGTCAGTATTTTTACAAAAGATACCCAAGCCATTCAACAAGCAATACCTACTTTGAATAGCATCAGTATTTCTTCTGGACTATTTATTGTGCTGATAGCCCTGTTTTGGCTGGTGCGTTATTGGCAACAAAAACGTCAAAACATCAGGAAAGACGCTACATGGGCTTGTGCTTATACCGGAGCCAATCCGGCTATTCACCAATATACCGCAACTTCTTATGCCGATAATTTTGTTCAAATATCTAATCAAATTACAAACGTAAAAAAGGAATTTAAAAACTTTGAAGAAGCAGAAATTTTTCCTAAAGAACGCACATTTCAAACACATTCGAGCGATAAAATTGAAGACTATTTAATTAAAACTCCAACGACTTTTATCCTTAATTTCCTTCAAAAAATAGGTGTTTTTCAAACAGGCAAAATTCAGCATTACCTGCTTTATGCCTTCGCATTTATTATGATGATTTTTATACTCACTTTACTAAATCTGATTTAAATGATGAGTCTATTTTTCATATTAATTACCGCACCATTTTTTGTTGGAATCATCCTTAAAGTGAAAGCAAAATTTGCAGCGCGCAAATTGCCTTCAATTTTGCAACCATTCTACGATGTTGCTCGCTTGTTTAAAAAAGGCGCTATTTATAGCACCACTACCAGTTTTATTTTTAAAATTGCCCCGCTTGTTTATTTTGTTTCTGTTTTAATGGCTGCTCTATTTATCCCAATTGGCAGCCTAAAAGGCTTTTTGTCATTTAATGCCGATTTTGTGTACTTCGCTTATTTGCTGGCTTTTGGAAAATTTATGATGATTATTGCCGCCATGGATACCGGCAGTAGTTTTGAAGGCATGGGCGCTAACCGTGAAGCCTTATATTCCATGCTCATTGAACCCGCTTTTTTTATTTTAATTGCTTCATTGGCATTGTTTACAGATAATAATTCATTTTATGGTTTATTTTTAAACCTACATATTAGCACCAACCTCTCTTACATTTTAGGTTTAGCCGCCATTTATGTGTTAATGTATATAGCGATGATTGAAAATTCGAGATCACCCATTGATGATGCTAAAACACATTTAGAACTCACTATGGTACACGAAGTAATGGTGCTTGATAATAGCGGTTTTGATTTGGCTTTAATTCATATCGCCACTTGGATTAAGTTTTCAATTTATGGAACCCTGATTTCTAATTTTATCATTCAAAATGAATGGCCCTTGGCATTGCAAATCGGCTCATTTTTCTTTGTCCAGATGGCATTTGCCGGCGTAGTGGGACTTTTAGAATCATTTAGGGCAAGAAATAAATTAGAAAAAAATCCACAGTGGATTATTATGTTATCGGCCATAGCCATCGTCCTGTTTTTAACCACTTTAATCATCACTCAAAAAATTATTTTGTACTAACATGACCTATTTATTTATCATCTTATATGCCATAACCCTTATTTATTTTGCACTTTCAGAGCGCACCAAAAAATTTGTTTGGTTGTTGGCGATTCAAGGGTTAATTTTATTTGGAGTGGTGTTTTTTAGCCTTAACAAGATTGATATTTTTGATTTTATTTTTATCCTTTTAGAAACCATTGTAGTAAAAACCTTAGTTGTGCCATGGTTTTTAAATAAAGTGCGAAAACACAACCAATTAAAAAGAGAACACGAACCTTATGTTCCCGTTTTTTATTCGATTATTGTGGTTGTAATCATTTTGATAATCAGCTTTATGTTGAGCAATTATCTTAATGACAGCCAAATGCATACACAATATTTTACAATTGCCTTTACTTCAATAATTTTTGGTGGCTATTTTATTATGATTCACAAAAATTTATTTTCGAATGTTGTGGGTTATCTCATTATTGAAAATGGCATTTTTTTGTTATCGCTAGCGGTTGGCAGCATCATGCCAATTATGGTGAATTTGGCAATACTCCTCGATGTTTTTATGGGCGTTTTGATTCTCGGCTTATTTATAAACCGTGTTGGTGACACTTTTAAAAGTGTAAAAACGGAACATTTATCTAAATTAAAAGACTAGTAAGATGTTAATGATATTCTTTGCTTTTTCAATAATAATCAGCCTTTTAACTTTTTTATTAAAGCATAAAACACTTACAAACATTTTACCAAAACTATTTTTATCAGCTCATATTGCAGTCAGTTTTTGGGCGCTATTCAAAATCAATCAATTTGACTCTATTTACTATAAATTCGATGCCCTTTCTGTGCTATTATCATTTGTTTTAAGCATCTTAAGTGTCACCACTTTTTACCACAGCTATCTCTATTTAAAACGCCACAAGGTCTCTGTTGAACAAGAATCAAATTATTATGCAGCTTTAATGATGCTCATTACGGCGATGACCAGCGCCTACTTTGCCGAAAATATCGCTGTTTTATGGATAAGTGTAGAAGCCACAACCCTATTAGTTTCAATACTAATTTTTTATGAACATACCGAAGAAGCCCTTGAAGCCACTTGGAAATATCTATTTATTTGCTCGGTTGGAATTGCCTTTGCGTTTATTGGCATTTTATTTTTGAGTATGACTGCCGGTAACAACGGAATTACAAGTTTAAGTTCGTCAAAGTTAATTGCCGTAGCACCACTTATGAATCCGCTATGGCTAAAAATTACCTTTCTTTTAGTTTTAACAGGATTCAGTGCCAAAATGGGATTGTTTCCGCTCCACACCGTTGCGGTTGATGCACACACTGTTGCGCCACCTCCCATTAGCGCTTTTATTTCTACAACCCTTATGAATGTTGGGTTTTTGGCTATATTTAGAATCTTTACCATTGTGGCTCAAACCGAAATAATTCATTGGGTTCAAAATGTTTTATTAATAGTTGGCGTCCTTTCAATTTTTATGGCAACCATTCAATTACAACGTGTTAATCATTTTAAACGGATGTTCGCCTTTTCAAGTTTAGAGCATATGGGCATTGTGGCCCTTGGCTTGGGAGCTGGCGGTTTGGGTTATTATGCCGCCATTTTACATCTTATTTTTCACGCATTTACAAAAGCGAGCTTGTTTTATCAAATCGGACAAGTGTATCAATTTTTTAAATCTTATTGGATAAAAGACGTTTCGGGATATTTTAAGCTCAATCCCATTGGCGGTTTATCGGTGCTGTTGTGCTTTGTTTCAATCTTGGCGGTTCCTCCTTCCGGTTTATTTGTAAGTGAATTTTTGATTTTTAAGGCACTATTTGTCAATGAGCATCCAATTGTTGCGGTTGTTGTATTGGCCCTTTTATCTGTTATAATCTATACCATTCTTAAAAATATTTTGCACCTTTTATTTGATGATGTGCCAACAGGATTGAAGGTTGACGCTTTAAAAGTAAATCCTTATGAAACCATTTCACAGTTTGTGCTCTTGAGTTTGGTCATTTATTTGGGAATCAATCCCCCCATATTTTTTACTGATTTAATAAACGAAGCCATTTCTGTTTTAAACTAATTAATGATGTTAAGATTAAAAAATAATCAATCGGTTGACTTAGATAAACTAGAAATTCTAGCGTATGATGCTTTTTCATCACTTGCAATCGCACTTTTAACCGAAGAAGCAAACCACTGTGCGGCCTATTTTGCTTATAAGCATGAACTTGGCTTGCAATTTATTATGGCTATTGCCGATGATACCCATCACGACCTCATCATTTTGTCACATCTGCTAAAAAAAGAAGACAACAAGACCTTAGAATCCTTAACACAAAGCATTTTTGCTTTGCATATTTTTGAACGCGAGCTACACGAAAATTTTGGAATTGAATTTAAAAATCATCCTTGGCAAAAACCCGTTCGCTTTCCACAGAATGGTGCAAATCCTAATCTCCAAATAAATGATTACCCATTTTATACGATAAAGAGTAAAGAGCTACACGAAGTTGGCGTAGGTCCTATTCACGCTGGGATTATTGAGCCGGGACATTTTCGTTTTATTTGCAATGGCGAAAAAGTTTTGCACCTCGAAATTCAGCTAGGCTACCAACATCGCGGTGTTGAACAACTCTTTTTAGATAAAAAACAAAATTTACAACGCCATTTATTAGCCGAAAATATTGCCGGCGATACCGTCATTGGTCATAGTAATGTGTTTGTTAAGCTCATAGAATCTTTATCTGATAAAGAATTTTCGGAACAGCTTCAAATTGAGCGCAGTTTAGCGCTTGAATTAGAGCGCATTGCCATTCACACTGGCGATATTAGCGCCTTGTGTACCGACGCTGCTTATCTTTTAGGCGCAAGTGTTTTTGGTACTTTGCGCACCTTAATTATCAATTTTATGCAATTTTGGTGTGGAAACCGTTTTGGGAAAAGTTTGGTGCGCATGGGTGGAACACATTTTCCATTTACCGAAGCGCTTAAACAAGAATTGCGAACAGTTTTGCAGGCTTTTGAAACCCAATTTGAGGAAATGGTGTGTTTGGCCTACCGCCTGCCGAGCATTCAAAACCGCTTCGACTTTTCGGGTATCCTCACAAAAAGACAAGCGCAATTATTGGGAATGGTCGGCATCTCGGCGCGGGTATGTGATTTGCCTAGAGATATTAGGGTTAGCCATCCTGATTTTGCTTACCAAAAATTTACATATCAAACACTTAGCCTTGAAAAAGGAGATGTGTTTGCCCGATTTTTACTAAAAAAACGAGACATCCGAAATTCAATTGCTTGGATAAAAACCGTGCTCGATAATTTTGAATTTAGCGAAACAAACTGTGAAAAACCCAATTATAATTTGGCTTTAAAACCAAACAGTTTTGCCATTTCGCTAACCGAGGCTTGGCGTGGTGAAATCTGTCATTGTGCGCTAACCGATAAAGCGGGCGCTTTAAAACATTACAAAATAACCGACCCTTCAATGCACAATTGGAAAGCCTTAGAATTGTCGATGCGGTCTATGGAAATTTCGGATTTTCCCATAAATAATAAGAGCTATAATTTGAGTTATTGTGGACACGATTTATAAAATATCCCATCGATGAGAAGAGAACTTAAAATATTAATTCACAACGGAAAGCAATACATTCCTGACTTAAAAAATGTTAGTTTACGTCCCCCATTTCGCGGACTTCCCGAAATAAGTACCGCAAAAGTGGACGAAAAAGCACTGGTAGCCATTTGTCCTTTAGGCGCTATTTCGGCAGGGCCAATAAGCTTAGATTTAGGCAAATGCGCTTTTTGTGGCGAATGTGCTTTTGCTTTTCCTGAAAAGATAAAATTCACAACTAATTATAAAATTTCATCAAATAAAAGAGCACATCTCATTATAAAAGAAGGCGCAACTTCAACCAATCTTATGGATGGTAGCGCAATACCAAAAGTCGTTAAAAAAACCTTCTCAAAATCCTTAAAACTGCGTCAGGTTTCGGCTGGTGGCGATAACTCCTGCGAAATAGAATTGGGCGCTGCCAGCAATGCCAACTTTGATATGGGGCGTTTTGGTATTGAATTTACCGCTTCGCCACGCCACGCCGACGGCATCGTTATAACAGGACCAATCACAAAAAATAGTGCAAATGCATTGCAAATTGCCTACAACGCCATACCCGATCCTAAAATTGTGGTGCTTTGTGGTGTTGACGCTATTAGCGGAGGCATTTTTGACAATAGCAATGCCATTGAGCGCAACATTTTAAACACCCTTAAAGTGGATTTATACATTCCCGGAAACCCACCACACCCATTGACTTTTATAAACGCCCTATTAGATTATACCAGGTAATTTAAACTGCCTAAACCCTATTTCTTCACAAAACAATTATCAATTTGATTGTTAATAATATACTATTATTAAGTTTGCTTAATCCGTTGAATTTTCAGTATTTTTATACTGTTTTAAATTTGATACTTTAAGAAGTTTATTAGGCCGCTATTGCAACAAAACCACAGCCGTTTTCACACATCTAACGGCAAAAAGCTTTGTCTAACTAAAAACCCTTTTGATGATTTGTAATGAATTATTTATATATTAGCTAAATAAATACCAGCGCCCTTTTATGGCACAAAGCCAACCAAATTTAGATAGATTAGAACCATTTTATGGCATATATATACATGAGTTACCGCCAAGTTTAGAAAAAAAAAACGACAGAAGTAAACCATTGTGAAAGGACATAAAAACAAAATATTGACAAGACCAGAAAGCCGACCTGCCTACCGGACAGGCAGGCACTCAAGCCGACTCGATGTTTTTTATTTTTTACCGACCGCACATTTTTTAAAACAATTTTATTGCCTAACCACAAATGGCACATTTGCTTTTACCCTGACACACGAAGCCAACCCTTCGGCAAAATCAAAAGAGCCATTTCTTGCCAACGCACCGATAAAAAGACGTATTTTGACAAACTATTTTAAGACGAGACAAGTAAATGAGTGATAAAACTATACATATTGACGACCACGACAGCGAAGCGGATACTTGCCGAAAGGAAGTATTGCCCAAACTGTATGAAAGCCTTTGGACAGATGAATTAATTCTTGAACAACGCACTTTCACAGACGGGAAAATTATTGTTATTGGAAGAAAAGCTAAAAGAAAAAAGGCGAAACGCTTTGATTATTTACTTCGTTATTCACCAAACTTTCCGATTGCAATTGTTGAAGCAAAGAAAAAATACAAGTTGGCTGCTGACGGCATCCAACAAGCAAAAGACTATGCTCAAATACTCGGACTTAAATTTGCCTACTCGACTAATGGAACAGAAATATTAGAGTTTGATTTTATCACAGGACTTGAAACCAAAATTTCAAAATATCCAACACCGACAGAACTTTGGAACAGATTAAACCAAGCTGAACCAGTTAAACCTGAAATACAAGAAACTTTTTTAAAACCATTTTTACCTATACCAAACAAGCCCGAAAGGTATTATCAAACAATTGCAATTAACCGAGCAATTAAAGCAGTTTTAGAAGGTAAGAAAAGAGCATTACTAACTCTTGCAACTGGAACAGGAAAAACAACAATTGCTTTTCAAATCATTTACAAACTTTGGAACAACCGTTGGAATACTAAAGGCGAACACCGCAGACCAAAAATATTATTTCTTGCAGACAGAAGTATTTTGGTTTCCGACCCACACGCCAAAGACTTTGCAGTTTTCGGTGATGCAAGATGCTTAGTACCCGAAGAAGGCTTGCCAAGTAGTAGAGAAGTATATTTTTCTACTTACCAATCTTTAGCAGAGGACAGCAACCGAACTGGAGCTTTCAGAAAATTACCAAGAGATTTTTTTGATTTAATTTTAATTGATGAGTGCCATAGAGGAAGTGCAACTGACGATAGCAATTGGAGAGCAGTTTTAGATTATTTCAATACTTCGGTTCAAATTGGGTTAACAGCAACGCCATTAAGAGACGACAACAAAGATACTTACGCATACTTTGGAAACCCTCTATACATCTACAGTTTAAAGCAAGGAATTGAGGACGGTTTTTTAGCTCCTTATTTGGTTCATCGTGTAGTTACTGAAACAGATGCAACTGGATTTAGACCCGAAGATGGTCAACTTGACGACAACGGAGAATTAATTCCTGACGGAATTTACACTACTCCTGATTTTGAAAACACACTTTCCTATTTGCCGAGAACAAAAGCGGTTGTAAAGCATCTTTACAACTTTATGGTGAAATACGGAAGGTTTGATAAAACCATTGTGTTTTGCGTAAACCAAGAACACGCTGACCATTTCCGCAGAGAAATAAGCAACTTAAATACTGACTTAGTTCAGCAATATCCTGATTATATTGTTCGCATTGTTTCAGAGGAAGGCGATATTGGGAAAGGACATTTAAGTAGGTTTATGGACATTGACGAACCAATTCCAGTTGTTGTAACCACTTCAAAATTATTAAGCACTGGTGTTGACGTTCCGACTTGCAAAAACATTGTGATTTTCCGAACAATCAACTCAATGACCGAATTTAAACAGATTGTTGGACGAGGTACACGAGTAAGAGAAGATAAAGAAAAATTGTTCTTCACAATTTTAGATTATACAGGAAGTGCAACACGGAATTTTGCTGACTCTGACTTTGATGGAGAACCGCCATTAATAACCGAAGAAGAAATAGACGAAGATGGAAATGTAACAGAAGGAGACGAATGGACACCAGACCCAACACCTGATGATAATGATGATTGGGAAGACAATGACGATACAGACGAAACACCAACAGGCGGTGGCGGTGGAGAACCAAGACGAAAATATTATATCAGTGAAGGAACAGTTTCAATAGTTGCAGAAAGTGTTCAAATTTTAGATGCAAATGGTAAATTAAGAACGGTTCAATTTACTCAATTTGCTAAGGAACAAATTACAACTATGTTTCCGTCAATGAATGATTTCCGAAGTAAATGGAATGATTTACAAGAACGACAACATATAATTGATGAATTGGAAAACAATGGTATTTCAATTGAGCAATTAATGGATATAACCAAGCAACAAGATATTGACCCATTCGATTTACTTTGCTTTGTAGCTTTCGATTTAAAACCTTTGACACGGAAACAACGAGCCGATTTATTGAAGAAAAACAAACCTGATTTTTTTGCTCATTATAGCGAAGGAGCAAAAAACGTTTTGAATTTGATTTTAGAAAAATATGTTGATTACGGTTTGAATCAAATCAGACCCGACATTATTTCAGTTGAACCCATAGCACAGCAAGGCAACCCGATAGAAATAGTAAATGAATTTGGTGGAATAGACGAATTCAAAAAAGCAATTGAAGAATTACAAACTCTGCTTTACGCAGAAGCAGCATAATATAGAAAATGGCAAAGACGAAAAAAGAAAAAGCACCTAAGAAAGAAGCGAAACCAGTTGTCATTGAAACACCTGCACAGCGTTTAAGTGGCATTATAAAAACGTGTAGAAACATTATGCGTAAGGACAAAGGAATGAACGGTGATGGCGACCGTTTGCCAATGTTGACTTGGATAATGTTTTTAAAATTCTTGGACGACAACGAAAACTTACAAGAAATAAACGCACAACTGGAAGGTAAAAAATACAAATCAGCCATTGCAGAACCTTACCGTTGGAGAGATTGGGCAAAAGACAAAAATTTGACTGGAGATGATTTATTAGCTTTTGTAAGCAATGAAAAAGTAAAACTGGCAGACGGGAAAGAAAGAACAGGTTTGTTCTACTATTTACGAGCCTTACAAAGCGAAACAGGAGCAGAACGTAAAGACGTAATTGCAACCGTGTTTAAAGGCGTTACCAACCGAATGATTAACGGTTATTTGCTTCGTGACATCATCAATAAAATTGACGAAATTCATTTTACAAGCAACGAAGAATTAAACTCACTTTCGCATTTATACGAAAGCATCTTAAAGGAAATGAGAGATGCCAGCGGAGATGCAGGAGAATTTTATACGCCTCGTCCAGTTGTTCGTTTTATGGTGGAAATGCTTGACCCTAAAATTGGCGAAACTGTTTTAGACCCAGCTTGCGGAACAGGCGGTTTCTTAGTTGAATCCTTTGAACATTTAAAGAAGCAAGCCAAAACCGTAGAGCATAAAAAAATATTGCAAGAGCAGTCAATTATTGGTGGTGAAGCAAAGCCACTTCCCTATTTGCTTTCGCAAATGAATTTATTGCTTCACGGTTTGAACTATCCAAACATAGACAGCGGAAACAGTTTAAGAGTGCCATTAAAAGATATTGGCGACAATCAAAGAGTTGATATTGTATTAGCCAATCCACCATTTGGAGGCGAAGAAGAAAAAGGAATTTTAAACAACTTTCCTGACGACAAACAAACCACCGAAACTGCTTTACTTTTTTTGCAATTGATAATGCGTAAACTAAAACGCAAAAAGCCAACACAAGATGGCGGCAGAGCTGCCATTGTAGTACCTCACGGCACTTTGTTTGCTCCGGGTATTGCTGCAAGAGTTAAAAAACAATTGGTAGAGGATTTTAATTTGCACACAATTGTTAGATTAGGTGAAGGTATTTTTGCTCCCTACACAGACATCCCTTGTAATCTTTTATTTTTTGAACAAGGTGAACCCACAAAACATATTTGGTATTACGAGTTGTTGCCACCTGCTGATAAGAAGAAATACAGCAAAACAAAACCCATTCAGTTTGAAGAATTTGACGAGCTAAAAAAATGGTGGCACAAGCGTAAAGAAAATGATAACGCTTGGAAGGTCAACATTAAAGATATTTTAATGACTGATGACGAGGGAAAATTTGTTAATGTAAACTTGGACATTAAAAATCCAAACAGAAAAAGCGGATTTGTCTATAAAGAACCAATAGAGTTGGTGACTTCGATTTTAGAAAAGGAAAAACAGATTATGCAACTAATGAAGGAAATTCATACTTCCATAAAACAAACCGTCATAGATGAAGCATAATTGGGAAACAAAAAACATAAGCACTGTTTTTAACTTCGATAAAGGTGTATTGCAAAGCTCAAAAAATACAGCTGGAAACTTTGTGTTTATAACAGCATCGGAAGATTTTAAAACACACAATGAATACTTCTATGACACAGAGGCTTTATGCTTTGCTTTTGCTGCTTCTGGCTCATTGGGGAGAACTCATTATTTCAAAGGAAAATTCATTGCAAGTGATTTAGTTTATGTATTAACACCAAAGCAAGACTTCAAGGATAAAATTGATTTAAGAATTTATTACTATTATCTTAATCATTTCAAGGAGGAAATAGTAAGAATGACAAAATCAGGAACTTCAAAAGCATCAATAAATAGAGATGCTTTTTCTAATGTTCAAATTCCTTTACCACCTCTAAATGTTCAACAAAAATTACTTTCCACACTTGAAACCGTAAAAATTAAAACTCTCGAAATAACAAAGCTAAGAACAGAGCAAACTAAAGACATAAATAATTTACTATTCAGCAAATACACTGACCTTATAGAAATTGCTGATTGGCTGCCAATGAAAGACATTGCTCCAATTATTCGCAGACCAATTGTTTTAAAAGACGAAGCATTATATCCTGAATTGGGTATTCGTTGTTTTGGAAAAGGAACATTTCATAAACCTGCATTGACAGGAACAGAAGTAGCAACAAAAAAGATTTTTCAAATCAAAACAGGTGATTTAGTTTTCAGTAATGTATTTGCTTGGGAAGGTGGAATTGCAGTTGCAAAAGAAGAAGATAATGACCGTTACGGTTCACATCGTTTTATTTCTTGTGTAGCAGACGAAGAAAAAGCCTTAGCAGAATTTTTGTGTTATCATTTCTTATCTCAAAAAGGATTAGAAGACATTAACGCTTGCAGTCCTGGCGGGGCAGGGAGAAACAAAACATTGGGCTTGGATAAGTTGATGAAAATATTAGTTCCAGTTCCTTCAATTGAATTACAAAGAGAATTTGTTAAACTGCTAGAAAAAACAAACGCTATCAAAGTACATCACAATCAAACCGAACAAGAATTAACCGAACTAATGCTAAGTTTATTAGACAAGGCTTTTAAAGGAGAATTGTAAAATGAAACCAAGAATATTTACATCCATACTTTTATTCATTAGTGCCTATTCGCCACTATTTTTAATATTGGCTGTAAAGGATTTTGATTTTCAAACAACGCATCAACTCAAACACCCTTTAGCAATTTACATTCTATTGGGCTTAACACTTTTGAGTGTTATTTTGCTTTTTGTAACCGTTTCAACCATCAAACGAGGAAATATGTGTGTTGAAATTGTATCAGTGAAAAACCGTTCAGTTGACCTAATCAATTATACCATTCCTTATATGCTTTCCTTTTTCGGTATTGATTTATCAAAACCCGAAGATGTAATTGCTATAACCATTTTTATGCTCATAATGCTTTTGCTAACTATTACGAGCAAATCAGTTTTCTTAAATCCTGTTTTAGCATTGGTTGGTTATGGCTTATACGATTTGGACTATAAGTTTGATGGAAAAACTTGTTCAACTATTGTAATAAGTAAATTGGAAATGCACACAGGAGATAGGTTCTACATTCGTAGCCTAACCCGCTTTTTATATTTTGTAACAGAAGAAAAAAATAACAATACAGATGCCGTTGAGAACTAAATTTAGAAATTTAAAACGCCTGAACTTGCAAAATACCGAAGTTTCTTTGGCTATTGTAAAGGAGTATAAGCGTAACAGAGTTTCGCAGTATGAGGTTAATTACGTTCAAATTAACCCCCGATTAGAAACACGTTTAAGAAACATTATCATAAGGAAAATTGAAGCAGCAAATACTTTTGAAACTTACACTTATGACTGTCCAGAACCCGAAGAAGATGAAGTAAGAGCAATCAATTCAGATGAAACAGATTTTTTCAGAATTCTTGAACAATTACTAGCCTTAAATCCCGAAGAAGATATAATTGAGAACATAGACGAATTAGTAAAAGCCAAAGCCTACTTGATTATTTTACGCAATGATGAAGGAATTCAAACAGTTGGTTTCAAGACCTTGCCCGAAAATTGGAAAATGAAAAGAGATAGAGGCTTAATTCCTCTTTTGTATAAAGAAAATCGCTTTGAAGATTTGGAAGACGAAAACATCTTTAGTATTTCTTCATTTGTTGATATAATCTATTTTGATGAAGCCCTTTTTATCCTTTCTAAGAAAAACTTTGAAAGTGGATTAAACTTTCGTGATGGTATGATTGCAAAAGCAGATGAACTTTATCAAGAAGTTCAAGAAGCAAATTTGTTTGTCAATATGGACATTCTAACAAATCGAGTTGGCAATAACCAAAGGTATTTACGGAAGATTGCAACCATAAAAAATTTAGGATATTACCAAGATGTAAATTACTTACAGCGTTTAAGAGCAATAAGCGAACAGAGAAATTGGGGTATTCAATTTCAAGAAGGACAAATTGTGATTACAGAAGAACATTTAGATGCGATTTTAACTTTGCTACAAAACAAAAGGCTTCACTCTGAATTGACTGATGAAACCTTTGACGTTGATAGTGCAAAACGATTAGAAGTATGAGCTTTTAAGAAATTATCTTCTTCCTCCAAATACAGCAGTTAACCCTAGAAGCAACAAAGAGCCAAGAACTACTCTCCCGACCCATTTATTTGCATCTTCACTTTTACGAGTGTTATGGCAAGCAGTATTTGTATATGTTTGGCAGTTGTAAGAAACTGGCTTGTAGCTTTCACCCCTCAACATTTCATTCAACCCAATTTCAATAACTCTTAAAGGAGTGTTTGAACATTTCTCATTGTAAATGTATAAAGGCATTCCTTTACCAAAATCTTTTTCAGTTGTTATATGAGCCTTTCATAATGATAATGGTTGTGCAGAAAATAGCCAATTCCATTGGCATCAACCCCAAGAAAAATGCCCGGATGTTTGATTTGTGAAACCGTTCCAATTTTGTAACGGAAATATACCTTTCCGCTGTTTTCGTTGAAATAAATAGTAAACATACTTCCGTTGTTGTTTACAATTTCAACTCTGTTGTTGTGTAATTCGTATGTTCTAATAGCTTAATGTTTATTATCCTTTGGCGGAAATGGGTCATTTCCGTAACTGTTTCTATTTTGAATTTTACCATCCTTTCCCAAAATGGTTAATTCCGACTGCTGATTTTTAGCAATCTCTTTTCCGATTTTCAAAGCATCTGCTTTGTTATCGGTTTTGGCGGTCAACTTACTGTTTCCTTCGCCTTTTACGCCCCAACCACCTTGTGTTGGCACAACGTATTGATTTTTACCTTTTGCCATTATTTACCTATTTAAAATTATCAGTTATTCTTGTTTTGTCTTCATTTTCCTTGTCGTTCTTATGATACAATTCAATGAATGTAATTTTTTGTTCGTCAGGAAAGTGGGCATAAATTAATCTCAATCCTGAATTTACTCCTCTTCCTTTTAATGCTTTGCAAGCAATTTTTTTAACCTTAATGATACACGTTTCTAAGCCCAAATTATCTATACGAAAACTAAACGGTGGGCTTTCTCCAGGCTCGTCATTCAAATCTAATTTTACCACTTCCAAATCTTCTTTGAGTGTGCGGTATTTTTTTAATAGATGTTTCAAATCCTTTTTAAATTCGGATAGTTCATCAAATTCATTATTGTTCATCATCTTCATAAACTCTAATTGAATAAGGTGGTCTTCTGTAAAAAGCCAATTCATAATTTATCTCCTCGCCATCTTTTGATGCTTTCCAAGGCTTATCACCGTGCGAATAGTTGCTAAGCATAGCAGCAGACCAATCACTCATTTGTTCTATAACTCTGTCAATGATTTCTTTTTCACTTGCCCTTAATTCAGTTAAATCAGCTTTTTCTAAAGGCAAATAACGAGTTTGAGGATAACCGTGATATTCTGTTTTTACTCTTTGCAACTGACCTTTTTCAATCATTTGACCAATGATTGTATCTAATTTTTGTGGAACTGGCCCATAAGGTAATTTGCGATATTTAGCACCAGTTAAATGTTCCTCATATAATTCATAATAATTGAAGTCCGAGAAATAGAGCAACTTGTAAAGGACTGTTTCGCCAACATTTGGCTTACCTGCACAGCGTTCAAGGATATATAATAAGACATTTTTGAACTTGCTGATTTGTAGCGTTGGCACAGAAATACGTTCTTCTTCTTTCTTTGCCTTTTTTTCTTCTTTGCCTTCAACCTCTTGACTTGCCGAGAAATTCTTAGACATAAAATCGTCCAATGAAAATTCTAAAATCAAAGACAATTTTTGCAGTTCAAGAATATCAACGCTTCTGTTTCCTAACTCAATTTGAGCCAAAGACGGTCGGGAAATTTTGATACTTTTAGCCAAATCTTCCTGAGACAACCCTTTCATTTTACGAAGTTCGGTTATCCTCTGACCTATTTGCTTTTGTGACAATTTTATGTTCATATCAATTTATGTTTCGCTGTTTAACGGGACAAAGATAAGCATTGTTTCAATACAAAACAAATATTTGTTTCAAATTAAAACATTCGTTACATTTGCCAAATGAAAAACCAACGCCATTTGCAAGCACAATTAAAAACCGCACAAGCCGACCCGCAATCCAAAGTTTTGCAAAAAAGCCAACAAGCCAACGCACATAGACAGACACGAAATGACAACAAACATCGAAATTAAAAAAGATCGAACCGCTAACAGTGGTTTTGCAAAATGGCGGGTTCAGTACTAAATCAATGGGCAGTGCTTTTTATAAAAGTTAGTGCCAAACTGAAAGTGAAGTGCTTTTAATTCCGCTACTGCTCATAGCCTCAAACCGTTAAACCATCTAAAAACCCTATGAAAAAAACACTTATTTTAATCCTAATCTTAACCCTTGTTGGATGTGGTTCTCATAAAAATAAAACAATTGAAACTAAGGTAACATCAAGTCAAAAAATTGAAAATTTTATAAAATCACAAAATTATATTGTGCATTTGCCTAACAATTGGCAACCCATTTTAAATTCTCACGATTCGTTGAGCTTTTCGCCTAAGAATTTAGGCGATATTTTCTATAAAAATATGGTTACAATCTTCAAAAAATCAAAAGATAAATCTGAAAAGGCCACTCTAAAAACATTTACAGAAAAGAATATTGGCATGTTAAATTCAAAAAATAAATTTAATAACACCGTTTATACTACAAAACAAACGCGATTTGGTGAAACCTATATCTTCGGTTATAAACAACATTGGAATGCAACAAATTACATTGTTAATATCATCTATTTTGAGTATAAAGATGATAATTATATGCTTCGCTATGACTCCAGCGACAAATTTTATAACACCTATTTAACCGATGTCGATTTTATTTATAATAATTTGGAATTCAATAACTAGAGTGCTTAAAATACCGTTTATAAAAACCTTACCTTCTGTATTTTTTACGCGTCAATTCTAAAATACCGTTAATAAAAGTCAGCGGATGAATGGGATTGCCGGGAACATACAAATCAATGTGTACTTTGTTTAAAAAGTCGCGTTTTAGCGCGGTACTTTCGGCAAAAATGCCACCACTTATGGCATCAACGCCTACCAAAATAAACAAACGCGGTTCGGGAACAGCTTCAAAAGCAATTTGCAGTGCCTCAACCATGTTTTCGGTAATAGGTCCCGTAACCACAATGCCATCGGCATGGCGCGGCGAAGCGGTAAACTCAATGCCATAGCGCCCCATATCAAAATTCACATTGCCACAAGCACCCAACTCTAGCTCATTGCCATTATCGCCACCGGCAGAAACTTGGCGGAGTTTTAAAGAGCGGTTAAAAATGCTTTGTATTTCTTTGCGGATGAGGCTTGCTTCTACTTTTATTTCTTTTGATTCCCCTTGATAAACCATCAAACTATCGCGATTATTGGTAGCCATTTTATATTGGTTTGTAAACGTTATCTTATTGGGAAACTGCATTTGACAATCGCCACAAAAAGCGCATTTACCCAAATCAATGGCTAGTTTATTTTTATTCAACAAAATAGCTGCCGTTGGACAGAAGTCGATAAGTTCTTGTGCATTAATAGCTTTGTCAGATATTTGAGGAATTCCTCTAAATATTTCGGGCAAAGAAGCCTTAGTTAAGTCCTTTATAAATTGCTTACCTTGATGCTTTACTATGATTAAATCGTCTAAAAACATATACTTAAATATTATAAATCGTGACCACTATACGATAAATCGTAACTCTTGTTATTGATAGGAAAATCGGAAATTTCAATATTGCGCAACGACAATTCTAAGGCTTTCCAGTTGTGCATTGATGGGTCTTTAATTTTATACCATTCCAATTGACCATTTTGATCCGTTAAGGCGGTGTGAATAATTTCACCTCGCCAGCCTTCGGTTGCGCTTACGCAGATTGAATTTGGATTTAAAACAACTTTATAATCGGGTTTTGAACTAACAAGCTCGCTTTTATGTAGTTCGAGCATAGTTTTAATAAGCTGAATAGATTGTAAGGCTTCTTGATAGCGCAAAAAGCCGCGCGCCATCACATCGCCGCTAATGCAGGTTTTAGGTTCAAACTCAACGGTTTTATAATAGCCAAAAGGATGACTTAGGCGAATATCGCGTTTATAACCAACAGTTTTTGCCACCATTCCAACGCAGCCTAACAAGCCAACATTTATTTTAGAAATGATGCCAATGCCATCAAAACGTTTAATGACACTGGGAATGTTAAAGGTCTTTTCTGCCATTTCAACAAAACGGCTTTCAAATTCATTTAAAACCAAAATTAAATCCGATTTTAAACCCTCGTTTAGGGGATAATGTGTGCCGCCAATTCGTATCAATCCTTTTCCAAAACGGTTACCACACCAGCGTTGTGTAAAATTGATTATGGGTGTTCTAAGTGCATTAAAAACGCTGCTTCCCAGTTGGTAAGCCACGTCGGTACACATGCCGCAAAGGTCGCCTGTGTGAATTGCCAAGCGCTCTAATTCTAAAGCAATCGTTCGTTCTAAGTTTAAATTAGCATCCACTTTAATTTGCGATAAAGATTCCATGGCGGTTACAAAAGCGAGGGTATGTGCAATGGCTGAATCGGCAGTAATGCTTTCGGCTAAAAGGGTGCGTTGCAAATCGGTCTTTTTATGAAGCATCAAAGTTTCGATGCCCCGATGTTGCCAGCCGAGCTGAATTTCGAGGTGTTTAACCGTTTCGCCATGGCAACTAAATTTAAAATGACCTGGTTCAATAATTCCTGCGTGAATAGGGCCTACGCTAACCTCATGCATTTCGGTTGAATCAAAGTGATAGAACGGATAGTTGGCAATTTGTTTTGATTGGTCGGCGCGATTATGTGCAAATCGGACCGGTTTTAACCACGGGTGGTTTAGAAATTGAATGTTAAAATTTTCGTGGATTTCACGTTCAAAAATATGAAAAGCAAAATGATCTTGCGTTAAGGATTCAAGCGCAGTTTCAATGGACAAAAGTTGATGAGAAAAAACCAAAAAATCGTGGTTAACATCCTCTGCAATAATTACAATCAACTGAAAACCAATCCCCTTAGGAATGGCAAAATAATTTGAACAATGCGCTTTATCAAAGTCGAGCAACAATTTTATTGTTTGAACCCTAAAATCATTGTAAGACAAAACAGGGATATCAGCCGTTAAAATAGGACTGCCATTTTTGAGTTTAATATATTGATTTTGTGCTTTCATAATCTTATTTTATAGCCGCTTGAATTAAATCGAATAAGAATTGATTTTGAAAAATACCGAAGTAAATACTTACCCCTAGTAAAAATATTTGAAGAACGTATTCTATTGGTTTACCCTTTAAATTGGAAAGATTATTAGGATTTGGCGGATAAAATAACATCTTAAATATGGCTCTTAACAACACATAAAAAATGACGATTAAGGCAAATAAGATTAACAAAACAATGATCCAATGCTTTTGAAGCATCAATTCTTTAAAAATTAGCAATTCACTGATAAACAATCCAGATGGTGGCATGGCCATAATACCGATGGAACCAAAAAGCAATATTAGTCCGCCAATGGGGTTTTGATAAAAATAACCTCTTATTTCGGTTTTATTTCCGCCATTAATTCTAATCATTTGCCCCACCTGAAAAAAGAGTCCGGATTTTAGAATTGCATTAAAAGTAAGATGTAAAAAGGCGGCCAAAACACCTACTTTTCCTAAAGTAAGGGCAATTAAAACCAGCCCGGCATGTTCCATACTTGAATAGGCGTACATGCGTTTACAATTTTTAATCCGCATTAAATAGGCAGCCGCAAAAAATAAGGTCGATATTCCCGCAATTAATAAAACATGATTCATCCAAGGACCAATTGAGGTATTTGAAAAAGCTTGGTAAAAACGGTAGATTCCTAAAAATCCAGCATTTAAAACCACACTTGAAAACAAGCCACTTATAGGAGATGGCGCTACATCTTTTGCATCAATATCGACGTTAAACATAGGAATTGCCCCCATTTTAACACTAAAGCCAACCAAAATAAATACAAATGCGGCCTTCAACCAAATGGGATTCATCAATAAAGCATTTTGTTTTAGCAAGGTAAAAGTCAATTCGTTTAGGTGTATTTCTTGGGCCGCAACACTCAAAAATAAGATGCCCACAAAGGCAAGGGTAATTGAAATTGAGCAGGCAAAAATGTATTTCCAAACAGCTTCTAAAACAACGGCTTTACGGTCGTGATAAATTAAGGTCGCTCCTGTTAAAGTGGTTGCTTCAACAAAAGCCCACAACATGCCATACCGACTGCTTAAATAAACCCCCATAAGCGCGGCATTAAAGCCAATATAAACCGCATTATGGATGCTAACGGTGCGCAATAATTCGTCCTGGTTTTTTTCATAAACCTGATAATGAACCGCAGAAATAAAGCTCAAAACAGAAAGTATGCAGGCAAAAAGAACGCTTATGCTATCGTAATTAAAATAATCAACTTTATTGTAATTTAGGTTTTGAAAGAGGTAAATAACAAACCCAATTTGGAGGATGTTAAAAATATAAACTGCACCGTGCATAAGGTTTTTAGACCTTAACAGCAAAATGAGTCCGATAAAAACAACCGCCACTAAATAGTACGTATAAATCATAATACTAATCTTTTAAACTTGACAAAACATCCGACGAATCATCGTGAAAATGATAGGTAAGTTTGTTAAAAAATATTCCCAACACCAAGACACTGACAAATAAATCGAGTAAAATAGCGGTGTTTATTAAAAAGGGCATTTCATTACCAACCGCCAAAGCCATTAAAAAAACGCCATTTTCAATTACGATAAAGCTAATGATGTGAATGGTAATGGTTTTATTGATAACAATAAAAATAAGTCCCATAATCACTGCGGTAATTGCTGTGGAAAGGTATTTAATTTTTATAAAATCATTTTTTAGAAGGTTTCCTAAAATAATGGTAATAATAAAAACGCTAATGGTTGCTATAATGAGGTAAAAACCCTTCATCTTGCGATGGTTTTTAAAATTGTTAATGTTGGTAATTTTATTTCTTTTAGAGATATTTAACAGGTAAACTGGGATTAAAATTCCTTTGAAAACAAGGGTTTCAACAGCTATAAACCCAATGTTAAAATAGCTGAGTTCGTCTAATCCGATAAGGGCAATTAAGAATAATAAAATGCCTTGAAAGCCAAGCAGAAAAATATACCTTTTAATATTTACCGAAATGGAAAAATAAAGTATTGAAACCGCGAATAAGAGTATAAATAATGAATCCATAATTACAAGTGGTTTTCTAAAAGTAAAATCATTAAAAACATTACGACCGCAATTCCAGAAATGGTTAACACAAACTGTGAATTGTAAATCATTTTTAAACGTGCTCTAAAACTTTCGAGCACGCCAATGGTAATGGCAAAAATGATTTCAATAAGTATAAAGATGAGCACTTCTTGCCAAAGGGGTAATTCCCATAAAATCAGAACCACATTTGCGATGATTCCTCCAAAAATAGAGAATTTTAAAGCATTGCCAATGCCCACAAGAGCCATATCAAAACCACTGTTATCTAAAACCATAACTTCGTGAATCATGGTGAGTTCAAGATGCGTTTTAGGGTCGTCAATTGGCAAACGGCTACTTTCAATTAATGAGAATTGTAACAAGATGTAACACGACAGCACCACAAATAAAATAGAAGAAGAACTATCTAAATTAAAAGTTGTAAACATCTCGGCTAATGAACTTTGTCCGGTTAATAAAACTAAAGCAGCCATAATCATAAAGATGGCAGGTTCAATAAGCATTGAAAATAGCGCTTCGCGGTTAGCACCCATCCCTTCAAAACCACTGCCCACATCTAAAGCGCTAATAATGATAAAAAATTTTCCTAAGGCTAGCAAATAGATGAACAACAAAAAATCGCCTTCAAAATGGATAAAACCAGCATATTTATTTGTGAATGGGATAAATAACGCCGCAATAATTAATACCAAAATATTAATAACGGGCGCTACCTGAAAAATAATGCTGGTAGTAGTGCTAAAAATACTTCCTTTTTTGAGCAGTCGAAAAATGTCATACCAAGGTTGCCAAACAGAAGGACCTCTTCTACCACTAAACTTTGCTTTGGTAACGGCAATTAAGCCTGGAAACACAATGGCGCAAATCAATATTAAAATAGAACTCAACATTTAGATAATGTTTGTAATGGTTAATAATACAATTAAAATGATGAAAAATAAGGGATACATAATATAATCTTGAATTTTACCGGTTTGTAAAACTGCCAGCTTTTTAACCCAAATAATCAAGGTATTAGCGATGGGCATAATGGCCGTATTTTCAATTTTATCTTCGGTATGTGTTTTAAAAGTGCGTGGTATTGGAAAAATTTCGGTTTCGCCATAGCTAATGTTGTCACTATGGTCAATAAAAAGTGGTTTGGCAATGCGCGCAAAATTAGCAGCAAAAGAGGTTGCGGTATATTGATTGGTTGCCGGATTTGCAAACTGGTAGCCACAGCCCCAAGTAGCTCCAAGGCTAACTTGCTTACTTTTTAAAATTAATTTTCGGAATGCATAAAACACTATAAATAAAACAATAAGAATCATTGCTAAGAGGCCTATCCAATGTAGCGAATTGGTAATTGGTAGGTTTTTAAATGCTATTTCAGGAAATTTTTCTTGAATAACCGAGGTAATTAATTGATAAAAATAAAGTGGCAATAGTCCGATAATAACAATCCAAAAAATAGGCAATAGTTTTGCCAATCGCATAGAAGGCGCTACTTCGGTAGCGTGCGCAGCCTGTGGCGTTCTTGCTGTTCCCAAAAAAACCATACCAAAAGCTTTGGTAAAACAAAATAATGCCAATCCGCCAATGAGCGCTAAACCTAAAATGCCGAATAACATCAGCAAGGGTAATTCTAAACTCACTTCCTTAAAACTGTTGAAAAGGCCGTTATAAATTAAAAACTCTGAAATAAATCCGTTAAACGGAGGAATTCCGCTAATGGCAATGGCTCCAATTAAAAAGGCAAAAGCGGTAAAAGGCATTTTTTTTATCAATCCGCCAAGGTTATTGATATCGCGCGTATGGGTTTTGATATAAACCGAGCCGGCGCTATAAAATAACAAGGATTTAAACAGTGAATGATTTACAACGTGAAGCAATGCTCCTGCCCAGCCCAAAGCCGAAACTAAAGGTTGGTGATAAACTGTGCCAAGCACGCCAACACCCATGCCAATGCCAATAATGCCAATATTTTCAATGCTGTGATAAGCTAATAATTTTTTTAAATCGTGCTGAACAATGGCCGACATCACGCCAAAAATACCGGTAAAAATTGAAATACTAAGCATAAACAATCCGATGCTTAAATTAAGGTCGGGAAAATTAAATAAGACGCGAATTAAGCCATAGATTCCCATTTTTATCATTACGCCCGACATTAACCCGGAGATGTGTGAAGGTGCGGCGGGATGCGCAATGGGCAACCAAGAATGCAATGGAAAAAAACCGGCTTTAACACCAAATCCGATGAAAAATAGTAGAAAAAACCAGAATGAGTTTGGAATACCGAGCACATAAGCCGAGCTAAAAGTCATCGCCTTAATACCTTCAAAGCTAAAATCTCCTGAATTGCCGTAAACAAACACAAAACCAGCGATAATAAAAAAGTAACCAACATGCATTTGCACGAGGTATTTAATGCCTGCTTTGATCACTTCGGGTTTTTCACTTTCAAAAATTACCAGCATAAAAGCACTGAGCGACATCAATTCCCACACCAATAAAAAGCCCATAGCCTCTTGCACCATCACCACCAATAACATGGTGATATTCAGCATAAAAAAGTTGAAATAATGCAGTAAAAAACTAAACTTAGCTTTATGAGTTTGATAGGGTTCTAAATATTTTCGTGCATAGAGGTAACTAGTAAAACAAGTAAAATTGATGACCAGTATAAACAAGGCCGAAAGCTTATCTATTTTTAAAACGAGGGGATTAAAATAAAAATTTTGGATTAAGATTTCTTGATAATTAACTCCAGATGAAAGTACCATTAGGGCAAAATAAGAAGTGGTAAACCAAAGTGCAAGTTCTAATAAAAAAACAAACCAATAGGCTAATTTATTAGAAAACAGAAAAGTAAACCAGCTCAAAATAAATAATGCCGGAATGATTGCAGCCATAATTTAATTTTAAATTAGTAGGGTAAAATTAAAATATTTAATATATAAATCGCTCATTTATATCATTTTTAAAATGGTTAATACGAGAATAAGAATCATAAAAATCAAAGGATAAACAATGTAATTTTGAATTTTTCCGGTTTGTAAAATAGTTAATTTTTTGACCAATAAAACCAAAGAATTTGCAAATGGCATAATTACCATGCTTTCTAATTTATCTTTAGTACTCGATTTATAAGCGCGTTGTTTTGGAAAAATTTCGTTTGCATTATAGCTGATGGTGTCACTCACATCAATAAACACAGGTTCGGCAATCCGTTTAAAATTAGAAGCATAAGAAGTAGCTGTATATTGGTTGGTAACTGGGTTTGCAAATTGATATCCACAACCCCAAGTTGAACCAAAAGTAACGGCTTTATTTTTTAAAATCCATTTTCGGATGGTATAAAAAGTGATAAATCCAACAATTAGGATAAGTGCTAAACTGCCCACCCAATATAAAGAATTCGCAATAGGGAGACTTTGAAAATCTATTGTTGGAAAGCGTTCTTGAATAATAGAGGTGATAAATTTATAAAAATAAAGTGGTAAAAGTGAAATCGCCACAATCCAAAAAATGGCTAATACTTTGGCAAACCGCATCGAAGTTGGAATTTCGGTAGCATGCGCGGCTTGAAGTGTTCGGGCGGTTCCTAAAAAGACCATTCCAAACGCTTTTGTAAAGGTAAACAAAGCCAATCCACCAATAAGTGCCAAACCTAAAATGCCGAATAACATCAATAATGGCAGGTCTAAGCTCACTTCTTTAATCCCATTAAAAAGTCCGTTGTAAATTAAAAATTCCGATACAAATCCGTTAAACGGTGGCATTCCACTAATCGCAATTGCGCCAATAATAAAGGCAAAAGCCGTAAAAGGCATTTTTTTAATCAATCCGCCAAGGGAATTGATATCGCGCGTATGAGTTTTTGTATAAACCGAACCGGCACAATAAAATAGCAAGGATTTAAAAAATGAGTGATTTACAATGTGCAACAAAGCGCCTATCCAACCTAAAGCCGCTACAATTGGCTGCTGGTAAACTTCTCCAAGCACGCCAACGCCAATGCCGATGCCTATTACGCCGATATTTTCAATGCTGCTATAAGCCAATAATTTTTTTAAATCATTTTGAACCACGGCAGACATTATGCCAAAAACGCCTGTTAAAATGGCTATAAAAAACATAAATAGGCCGATGCTAAAAGACAATTCGGGCAAGTTAAACAACACGCGAATTAGCCCGTATATTCCCATTTTAATCATAATTCCCGACATCAATCCCGAGATGTGAGAGGGCGCTGCGGGATGTGCAATTGGCAACCACGTGTGCAGTGGAAAAAACCCTGCTTTGGTGCCAAAACCCATAAAAAACAATAGAAAGAGCCAAAATGAATTTGGAATTTCAAAAATATTGTTGGTGTTAATGGCAAAAGTTTTAATTCCTTCAAAGCTAAAATCGCCTGTATTGGCATAAACCAAAACAAACCCAGCCACAATAAAGAGGTAACCAAAATGCATTTGAACTAAATATTTAACGCCTGCTTTTACAATTTCGGGTTTTTCGCTTTCAAAAATTACCAGCATAAAAGAGCTAAGCGACATGAGCTCCCACACCAATAAAAATCCGATGGCATCTTGAAGCATCACAACCATTAACATGGTGAAATTCAACAGAAAAAAATTAAAATAATGAAGTATAAAGCTGAATTTAGGTTTGTGATTTTGATAAGGTTCTAAATATTTTCGCGCATAACTGTAGCTTGTTAAAGAAGTAAAATTGATCAACAAAATAAACATAGCAGTTAGTTTATCAATTTTGATGCTCAGTGGATGAAAATAAAACTTAGAGATTAAAACTTCTTGAAAATCAAGTCCATAAACCAAAACATTTATGGCGTAAAAAGAAGTAATAAACCAAAGGATTGCCTCTAAAATAAAAACATACCAGTAGGCACTTTTTATAGAAAACAAAAACGTAAACCAACTCAAAATAAATAATGCCAGTATGATAGCACTCATAGTTTTATAAATATTTGAAGTCGTAAAATTAAGATAATTGAATGAATATGGTTAAATATTTGCCTATTTTTAATTTAAACTTATAAACCAAAAGTTTAAAAAAAAATCAAGCTATTTGTGTAAAAATTCCTTTTTGCTAATAAGGTTTTCAGCAGTTTCAATGTGTTTTTCATCGGGAACGCAACAATCAACCGGGCAAACGGCTGCGCATTGGGGTTCATCGTGAAAACCTTTACATTCGGTGCATTTATCACTAACTATAAAATAATATTCATCCGAAATTGGCTCATTATCGGTATCGGCATCAACGGTTTTGCCATTTGGCAACACCACCGTTCCTTTAAGTGTTGTGCCATCTTTATAGCGCCAATCGGAAGCTGATTCATAAATTGCATTATTAGGACATTCGGGTTCGCAAGCACCACAGTTTATACATTCGTCGGTTATAATTATTGCCATTGTAATTTTGTTAAATTTGTAATCGCAAATATAGACATTAAAACCTAATTTTTTTTTGGAATGACTTTAGAAAACAGACTTATCGCTTTTGAAAAAATTGGCTTGTTTTTAGCGCAGTTTACAACACCAACTTTTAAAAAAAACGCTGCCGAAGATTTAAATAACACCTATTTTGAAGCGTTTTCTATGCAATTAAAACGCCAGTGTGAATTCAATGCTTGGTTCACTTTAGACCAACTAAATTACGCTTGTAAAAATTGGAGTGAATCATTAACAGCCAGTAATTTAAACCATTGGACTTCGGCTTATACCTTAGATAAAAATACCTCAAAAACCATTGCCATAATTATGGCCGGAAACATCCCCTTAGTGGGCTTTCACGATTTTATTTCGGTGCTTATTTCGGGTCATAAAGTTTTGGTAAAGCAATCGCATCACGATAAACATTTGTTGCCTCTTTTGGCAAAATACCTCGAATTTATTGCGCCCGAATTTAAAGAATGCATCCGCTTTTCGGATGAAAAATTGGATGGTTTTGATGCCGTAATCGCTACCGGAAGTAACAATACAGCGCGTTATTTTGATTATTATTTTGGCAAATATCCTAACATTATTCGAAATAACAGAAACTCGGTTGCCATTTTGACAGGTGCAGAAACCGAAGCCGAACTGAATTTATTAGGGGAAGATATTTTTACTTATTTTGGATTGGGTTGTCGCAATGTGTCAAAATTATTCGTACCGAAAAATTACAATTTTGACTTGTTTTTTAAGGCTATTTATCCATTTAATAACCTGATATCTAACCAAAAATATCAAAATAATTACGATTATAACAAAGCGGTTTATTTGATGAGCCTCTTTAAATTGCTAGAAAACGGATTTTTAATGCTCAAAGAAGACACTAGCTACGCCTCTCCTATTGCAAGCTTATTTTATGAATATTATGATGATTTAGAACAACTTGAAACTAAATTAGCACTCGACTCTGATAAAATTCAATGTATCGTTAAACAAGGCCTCAATAAAAAAGCGGTTGCATTTGGAAAAACACAAAAGCCTCATTTATGGGATTATGCCGACGGCGTTGATACCTTAGCTTTTTTGCAGAATCTATAATAAAATATCCTTTTTTTCTATACTTTAACTTTAAATACTTTAAAAATATGCTTTAGCGAATTTTCCATATTTTTGGATTTCTACTCGTATGGAGAACGGCTATTACAAGGCTGTTTTTATCATAAATTTTAAAATAAATTCCAAATCTAAATCTTTTTAAATACGAAACACTTACATTTTTTAGCTTTTCTTAACAAGATTCTGGTGATTTTTGTATAAAATCGGCCGTGTGTTTAAATTCAATTAAAAAGGCTTCTGTTAATTTCGGGTTTATGTTATCGTAGTAATTAACAATGTTTTGTATATCATTTTTTGCTAATGATCAGTAAGTTAGTTTATACACTTTTTCTTTTAAGCCCTGTCGTTACTTCTTCCCAAGAAAGTCCATTTGGGTTTTTATTAGCCACCTCTTCACGAGATTTCAATATCTTAATATGTTCAGCTGTTAACTCAAACTTTTCTTGCATTAAAATTAATTCTAATTGAAAATCTTCCAAATTTTCAAAATTATTCCGCGATAAACCTTTACCATCCTTAATTGTTATTGTGGTCATTTTTTCAAGATTTTAAACAAATATATAAAATTTTCTGGCTTTTAATTAATTATAAACAATTTTAATCAGCACAATACAAAATCACTTTTTACGGTATATCAATAAAAAAGCGGTTGCATTTAGAAAAACACAACAGCCTCATTTATGCGATTATGCCGACGGCGTTGATACCTTAGCTTTTTTGCAGAATCTTTAATTTTTACGAATAAAAATAAAGTCACCACCCTCATCACCAACATTTTGTATGATTCCAAATTGTGGCGTTGTGGGACTGTTATTACCCACAGGATCTTCGAGCTGGCTAAATAATTGACTCGCTGCTAAAAAAGCTTCTTTGTTGTTTTCTAGTCGGTCTAATAAATATTTCATAAACACACTCACATTAGGAACCGTTTTTAAAGTACCGCTTGTCATAGCTTTACGGCTAGGCAATTCGTATTTCTTTTGAATGCTAAGCGAAGCCTTATTAATATCAATAGCTCTGGTTTTAAAGATACTGCCGCTAAAACAAGCATCCGAAATCAAAAAGGTGTGTTTTGATTTGATGCGCTTAATGTTGTCAACCACAATGGCATTGTTAATCCAATTATCTGTATAATCAGCTTCAGCATCGGCTGGAAGCCAATAACCTAAATTATCTTCGGAATTAAAAGTGCCATGACCTGCATAAAAAATTAATAAATTGTCTTTTGAAGTAACTATTTTGCTCAAGCGGTCAAAAGCGCGAATAATCTTTGAACGTGTTGGGTTGAAAAGCGTTTCAACATGCTCTTTATCAAATTGGTAATATCCAATAAGGACATCTGATAAATTTTGAATGTCTTTTGTAGGCATCCCGTCAAGGCTTACAATTTTTGAATCGTCATAGTCACTTACACCTATTAATAAAGCGTAATAAGTGCCACCGTTTGTTTTAACAACGTCATCATTATTAATGACATTTGGTTTAGGATCTACAATAACCACGGGTGTTACTTCGCGTTTTATTTTAAATTTGGTAATGGCTGAGTTGTATTTTAAGTCGGTTGCCTTAACATTTAAGTCATTATCACCCACGCGAAGCGGAACTTGTGCTTCAAAAGTGCCATCAGCTTTTAAACTAGCGTCAACACCGTTAATGGTAACTTCAAAAATACCGTCGGCATCGGTTGCTTTACCTTTTACAGTCAATTTTTTGGCTTCAACAATTTTAAAGCCTCGTTCAACAGCCGGTTCGGTAATAACAATAACAGGTGCGGTATTATCAATATTGACATCGAGGTATTTTACAGTAAGATTATCAATGGCAATTTTTTGATTGGCAAAAACTACAAAACCCAATCTGTCACCATAAAAAGGTTCAAACTCCTTTGAGGTAATAAAGTTATTGTTGATATAAAAGTTTAATGTTTTGTCATTTTTGCGAACACTTAATATATTTTTGCTTCCATTACCTTTGTTAATAAAGGAACTTTCGGTCCAATCTTGAATGAGCTTGCTATCTCCCTGCTCCATTTTTTTTATCTTAAAATTACCATCAGATGAAATTAAAAAGTTGAATTGGTTGTTTGAATCACTTCTTCCCCAAGCAAGCCCAAAGCCATAGTTTTCGACTCCTGATATTTTTTTAATTTCGGTGGTAATTTCAAAATTCTTTGTTTGGTCAATGGTGTTTTCGAGTGTTGTTGACCAGCCTCCCGTGGTATTTTTATGTTCAAAATTATAAATTCCGTTATCGAAATTTAGAACATAATCTTGTGTATTCCCTATAGCCCAATCATTTTTATTGCTTGAAAAATCATCGCTAAAAGGGCCGCTTTTGGTAACATTTACAATATCGGGTTTAACCGTGCTATCAATATATTTGGCTTTGATATAGTCAATTGCTATTTTTTGATTGTCATAAATGATAAATCCTAAGCGATTGCCAAGAAATGGTTGGTTTGCAATTTGATTGACATAATTTCCATTAATAAAAAATTTTATTAATGCACCTTCTTTTCTAATGGTCAAGGTATTTTCATTTTTATCGATAAAAGAGCTTGTTGTCCAGTCTATTAAATCCTTTCGATTTGAATTTTCTGAACGGTCAATAGAATAAAGTCCGTTAGCAGTAACGGTAAATCCAAAAGAATCTCCCGAGCCTTTTCTACCCCACAAAATGCCGTAACCATTGTTTTCAATACCGCTAATTTTTAAAAACTTAGCCTCAATTTCATAATCCTTGTTTTCATCAATATATTTTTCAATGGTTGATGACCAACCGCCAGAGGTGTTTTTATGCTCAAAATAGTATTTACCTCCCGAAAAGTTTAATTCGTAATCGTTGGTTTTTCCGGTTGCCCAATCATTGGTGTTATTAGAAAAGTCATCAAAAAATAAGTCATTTGAATTGTCAATTTTTTTATTTAAATAACTAACTTTCAAATTATTAAAAGCAATGTTTTGTTTGTAATAAACTACAAAACCAAGATAATCACCATAAAAAGGTTTCGCATCGGTTTGCATCAGATAGGTGCCGTTGATATAGAATTTATATTGATTGCCTTCTTTGCGAACTATCAGTTTATTATTAGCTCCATTGCCCGTTTTTATAGCGCTGCTCTTTGTCCAATTTTGTAAAATATGGGTTTTTCCGTCTTCAATGTATTCAATGTAGTAGCTACCATCACCAGATATAAAGAATTCAAACTCGTTATCACTATCTTTTCTTCCCCAAATAATTCCGTAACCATTATTTTGAATGCCATCTACTTTAGTGATATCGGCTTCTATTTCAAAGTCTTTTGATTGGTCAATTTTTACACTTTTACTTGATGTCCAGCCATAATCTTCACGTTTATGATAAAAATAATAGCTGCCACTTTTAAAACTTAAGCTTACATTTTCATTGCTCAATTCAGACCAATTATTGGTATTTGAATTAAAATCATCTTGAAATACAAGCTCATTGTTATAATCATTATTATTATTGTTATTATTTACAACAACAGGCGGATTGTCTTTTGACAGATAATAAATTGATAGATAGTTAACTTCAATGGTTTGTTTATTGTAAACCACAAAACCTATTCTATTTCCATAAAAGGATTCAAAAGGTAGGCTTTCAACTTTAACATCATTGATAAAAAAGTTGATGGTATTGGCAACTTTTTCAATTTTAAGAATGTTATAGGGACCATTTTCCTTTTTTATATCGCTTGAAGTTTTCCATGCAACAATATCACTATAAGTGCCATTTTTAGATTTAGCTATTCTATAATATCCTGAGCCAGTTATATTAAAAGAGAAGAAATCGCCTGCCTTATTGACACCCCATTTTAGTCCATAACCATAACTTATTTCACCCGATTTTTTAACTATAAGTGTTTCAATCTTAAAATCTTTAGATTGATCTAGGTCGAATGCTTTGTTAACTTCTAAACTTTCGGTGGTATTTTTATATTCTAAATTATAACTACCGTCTTTAACGTTTATAGCTACTGAAGCATTATTTTTAACGGGCCAAGTGTATTTTTCATCGTCAAAACCATCAAAAAAAGGAATTTTTTCTTGGCGGTCTTGATCTACAATAGGTTCATTTTTGGTAAGGTAATAAACCGAAAGGTAATTAATTTCAATGGCTTGTTTGTGGTAAACCACAAATCCAATTTGATTGCCAAAAAAGGATTCAAAAGGAAGGCTTTCAACTTTAACATCGTTGATAAAAAAGTTGATGGTATTGGCAACTTTTTCAATTTTAAGTATGTTATAGGGGCCATTATCCTTTTTTATGTCGCTCGAAGTTTTCCAGGCAACGAGGTCACTAAATACGCCATTTTTAGATTTTGAAACGCGATAATATCCAGTACCGGTTATATTAAATGAATAAAAATCGCCCGCTGCGCTTTTTCCCCACATTATTCCATAACCATAACTATTTTCACCAGATTTTTTGACAATTAAAGTTTCAATTTTAAAATCTTTAGTTTCGTCTAAATCAAATGATTTGTGGGTTTCCCAACCTTCGGTTGTTTTTTTATAATCAAAATTATAACTACCGTCTTTAACATTTATTTTGGCAGTTGCATCATTTTGTACCAGCCAACCTGCTTTGTTATCGTCAAAACCGTCAAAAAAAGGAATCTTTTCTTGCGAAAACGAGCTATTCGTTATAATAAAGAATAGCGCTAAACCTAAAAAATGTTTAATCATGATTCTGAATTATTTATGGTTAATACTTATAAAAATTGGCACTAAATTAGAAGCTTGATTAGCTGATGTAGCTGTAAAATTAACCTCTGTATCCTTAAAATTAACTTCTTTAGCTTGGTATAAATCTGATTTAAAATAAGTCTTTACTTTTGAAACAAATCCACCCTTTTCATTTTTAATGCTTTGAATGGCCGTGTTAATATCAATTTCTTTTGTGCTAAATAAAATGCATAAAATGTCTTGACCCGGAACATTGTCAAACTCAATAAAATAGTCCTCGTTTGGGATGGCAACTTCACTGTTGTTAAATCCAAAATAAGCGCTGTATTTTTCAAATGGATAGAGTGCATTTATTGATTTATCGCCACCGCCATATCCAATCAAATAAATATAGGCCGGTTTTTCGCTTTTAAAGCGGATTCTAAATTGTGTGCCAGTGGCATAAGCCTCTGAAACTGAATAAGTAGTTTTTTCGGCCGTAACAATATTAAAATTTCGGTCAATATCGGCATTAGCTTTAACGGGCATCAAGGTTCCATTACTTAACTGCAAACTTAAAGAGCCCTGCAAACTTACCGTTTCATTTTGGGGTTTAGGTTCTACTTTTGGATCGACAATTGGTTGTGGTTTAGGCTCTGGATCTTTAATATTTTCAACCATAACATAGGCCGATTTAGCATAAGTTTCAAAATCGGCGTAGCGCACCCAAATAAATCCACTATTGCCCCAATTTGTTCCCCAAGAATTCATCAGTTCAAAGGCACCTCCGTTTTTATTATCATCATAACCAATTACCACCATAGCATGACCGCCCTCACTACCTTCTTGAACACCACTCCAAACATCGTGAACATTATAAAAAGAACTTGAAACACGCATTCCAATAACCACTGGATTGTCATTTGCAAGCGCTTTTTTTACACTTAGTGCCAAATTGGCAGGATTATCCCAATCGGCTAGGCGTAAAAAAGTGGCTATTTTATTATCGGCGGCTAACTGAAGTCCGTAATCAGATGGTTGTGTGCCACAATTATCATCCGCATAAGGGAAATCATCGTATTTTAAAATGCCGTATTGCTTCATAAGTTCCATTGCATCTGAAACATAAGAGCCATTTTCGCATTTTATATCATCTTTAGATTTAATGATATTATATACAAATGCCGGTGAAAAGCTATTTTGATTGATGGTTGAAGTCTCTCCTTTCCAACTGTTTTTAATGGCATAAGAAATGGTTCTAGCTCCAAATCCACTTGCCCAACCTACACAAGAAGGTTGTTGACCTTGGCTCAAGGGCGTGGGGCAGTAATCTTTTAAACTATAACTCGAAGGAATACCCGTAAAACTGCGCGTTGTTAAAGGCGCTAATTGATCAACTGCTTCATATTTATCTTTACTGAAAAGCATACCAGTTGTGTAAGTTTGTTGGGCTTGCAAAATTTGGGCGCTAAAAATGCTCAGACCCAAGAGGATTAATTTTTTCATTTTTTTAGTTGATTTTAGTTGAAATAATCGTAAATATTCGGTACTAAAATAAGTAAAAAATTGAAATGAAATTAAAATGGTTTGCTAATTAAAAAAAATACGTCAAATGACATATTTAAAAAAGAATTTTTAAGCGCTTGTTATTTAATGTTATAATCGGTTTCTAGCTTTATGTAATCTAAAAACTCGGCTTTAACCGAATCCTTTTTAAAGGCTCCACCGAACTCTGCCGTAACGGTACTGCTGGCTATATCTCTAATGCCACGCGAGTTAACACATAAGTGTTTTGCATCAATAACGCAGGCAACATCGGGTGTGCCTAAGGCTTGTTGCAGTGCTTGAACAACTTGCATAGTCAAGCGTTCTTGAACTTGCGGACGCTTAGCAAAATAATCGACAATGCGATTCATTTTTGAAAGCCCAATAACATTTCCTTTTGAAATATAGGCTACATGGGCTCGTCCTATTATTGGCAAAAAATGATGTTCACAAGTGGTATAAAGCACAATATTTTTTTCAACGAGCATTTCGCCATACTTATAATTGTTTTCAAAGGTTGATAATTTGGGCTTTGCTGCCGGATTTAATCCCGAAAATAATTCATTTACATACGATTTTGCAAAACGTCGAGGCGTTCCTTTTAAACTATCATCCGTTAAATCTAAACCTAGCGTTTCCAAAATATGTTTAAAGTCGGCTTCTATTGCTTTGATTTTATCTTCATTAGACATTTTAAATGCATCTGCTCTTAAAGGCGTTTGTGCCGATGTACTTATATGATCATCTCCTAAATCGTCGATTTTATTTTGGTTTGTACCATTTTTTCCTTCAAACATAATTTATATTTTAGACTGCAAAGTTATGAATTCTTGAGTATTTCAATGAGCGTTTTCATTGAACAATTTTGTTGTGTGCCAGTTTGCATGTTTTTTAAGGTCAAAAGTTCTTGAGCTATTTCTGTAGTACCGGCTAAAACTACAAAAGCAATTTGGCGTTTATCAGCATACATCATTTGTTTTTTCATTTTAGCAATATCAGGATAAAGCTCTGCACTGATGTTGTTTTGACGTAAGTATTTAATACACTTTACGGCATAAAGCGCTTCATTATCGCCAAAATTTATAAATAAGACTTTTGGTTTGGGCAAAGTAACCGCTTCAAATAATTTCAATTCATCTAAAGCTAAATAAATGCGGTCTAAACCAAACGAAATGCCAATACCGCCCACACCTTCTAACCCAAAAATACTGGTTAAATCATCATAACGCCCACCGCCACCAACAGAACCGACCTTAACGGAGGGAATTTCAACTTCAAAAATGGCACCTGTGTAATAATTAAGACCTCGAGCTAAGGTTACATCTAAAACTAAATCAGCCGATTGCAGTCCAATTTTTTCAATCATATCAACTACAAATTGCAATTCATCAACCCCTTTTGTGCCCTCTTTAGAGTCAGCCAAAAGCGTGCGCAATTTGTTGAGTTTTTCTTGATTTGAGCCTTTAAAACTGAATAAGGGTTGCGCCTTGTCAATCGCTTCTTGCAAAATCCCTTTCGACAACATTTCTTGCGTAATGCCTTCAATACCAATTTTGTCGAGTTTATCTAAAGCCACTGTAAAATCAATTAATTTATCTTGAGCACCAATTATTTCGGTCAAGCCCGATAAAATTTTACGATTGTTGAGTTTAATAGCAGCACCCGGCAACTTTAATTTGGTAAAAGCCTCATCATATAATTGCACCAAACTAACTTCTTGCCACAATGAAGTGCTGCCCACCACATCGGCATCGCATTGATAAAACTCTCTATAACGACCTTTTTGGGGTCTATCGGCACGCCAAACAGCTTGCATTTGGTAGCGTTTAAAAGGAAAAACAAGTTCGTTTTGGTGTTGCACCACATAACGCGCAAAGGGCACAGTTAGGTCATATCGCAGTGCTTTTTCTGAAATTTGAGCGGTAAGTTTTAAACTGTTTTTTTGCTGTAAATCGCCTTCGGAAGTTTTGCTAAGATAATCTCCCGAATTTAGAATTTTAAAAATTAAACGGTCGCCTTCTTCGCCATATTTACCCATTAAGGTTTCACTATTTTCAAAAGATGGGGTTTCAATCGGTTGAAAGCCATATAATTCAAATGACGACTTTAGGATGTTAAAAATATAATTGCGCTGGGCAACTTCGTTTGGAGAAAAATCTCTTGTCCCTTTTGGAATACTTGGTTTAACCGCCATGATTGGTTTAAAAGTTTAAGTTGCAAATATCTTAAAAATAAGACTATTTAGCTAGTAAAAGTCGCGCATTTTCTAAATCTTTGAGCGTATCAATGCCTATGGGATTATAACTGGTTTCAACCATTTTTATTGGCCTATTGTAATAAATAAAGCGCAAATTTTCTAACTTTTCAACGGCTTCAAGTGGCGCTATTGGCAATTTTGTAAAATCCATTAAAGCTTGTTTTCTAAAGGCATAAATGCCGATATGTTTGTAATAATTTACCGAAATATTGGCGCGATTAAAAGGTATAACCGACCTTGAAAAATATTGAGCAAAGTAATCTTTATTTACAACCACCTTTACATTGTTGGGATCTTGAATCTCCTTTTCATCTGTTAAAAGGGTCATCAATGAGGCTAAGGCAATTTTTTTATTTGTATCCAATTTAAAAACATCTATTAGAGGGGCTAAAGTTTCCATTTTGGTAAAAGGTTCGTCACCTTGAACATTTACCACCACATCAACATCCATATCGGCCACAGCTTCGGCAATGCGATCACTGCCACTTTCGTGGGGTTTAATACTCATCAAGGCTTTTCCACCGTGATTAACGATTTCATTATAAATAATTTGACTATCGGTAACAACAAAAACATCATTAAACAAATTGGTTTGTACCGTTGCTAAATAAGTGGTTAAAATAACCGACTTGCCACACAAATCCTGCATTAATTTACCTGGAAAGCGCGTGGCTTGAAACCGCGCCGGTATCATGGCTATAATTTTCATAAACACTAATTAGGGGGCTAAATTAAGGATAAAAGTTTAAAATATGGGTTAAAATAATAAGGGTACAATTGAAATCAAGACTTGTAGTCAATTTAATACTATAAAAAAAGCCTCACAAAAATGTGAGGCTTTTAGCGGAGAAAGAGGGATTCGAACCCCCGGAGGTGTGACCCTCAGCAGTTTTCAAGACTGTCGCAATCGACCACTCTGCCATTTCTCCTAAATGGTGTGCAAATATAAAACCCTTTTTTGTTTTGCTAAAATTTTTTTAGCTTTTTTTATAACAAATAAATGGCTATCATAAACCGAGATTAAGAGCGCCTTTTTGTGAAATTATTTCTATTATTTGGCCTATTTACTTGACTTCTATTTTGGGTAGCAGGATTTCTTTTTTTAGGTGAAAAATTTGTAGAACGCCCTCTTGGTTTTTCAGCTTGCTCATTTTCGGAAGCTTCTTCAGGTTCATCAATCAAAAAAGGATGGTTTGTAATGACGGGAATGTTTTGCTGTATTAATTTTTGAATATCTCTTAAAAAAACGCGTTCTTCACTGTCGCAAAATGAAATGGCTGTTCCACTAGCACTTGCTCTTCCTGTGCGTCCTATTCTGTGGACATACGTTTCAGGAATATTTGGTAAATCGTAATTGATTACTAATGGCAATTCTTCAATATCGATGCCACGTGCTGCAATATCGGTAGCCACTAGCACATTTAAAGTGCCTTCTTTAAAACTGTTTAACGCTTTTTGACGCGCTGCTTGTGATTTATTTCCGTGGATGGCTTCGGCTTGAATATCGGCTAAGTTAAGTGATTTCACAATTTTATTTGCACCGTGTTTAGTGCGCGAAAATACTAAAACTGAGGCTTGTGGTTCAGTTTGCAAGAGGTAAATCAAAAGCTTTATTTTACCGCGTTTGCTAACAAAATAGATTTTTTGTTCCACTTTTTCGGCGGTAGTTTGCTGAGGCTTAATCACCACTTTATCAGGATGTCCACCCAATATTTGTTGGGATAATTTTACAATAGCTTCGGGCATGGTAGCCGAGAAAAATAAGGACTGTCTTTTAGCAGGTAACTTGGCTATAATTTTTTTAATATCGTGAATAAAACCCATATCTAACATTCTATCGGCTTCATCTAAAACAAAATATTCAACATCCCGTAAGGTAATGAGGCCTTGATTCATTAAATCGAGTAAGCGTCCGGGGGTTGCAACCAAAATGTCAATCCCTTTTCGCAACATTACGGTTTGATTCATTTGTTTTACGCCTCCAAAAATAACAGCGTTTTTGATACCTGTAAAGTGGCTATATGATGTTAAACTGTCACCAATTTGAATGGCAAGTTCGCGCGTTGGGGTTACAATGAGTGCTCTAATTTGTCGTTGCCCCTGGTAGTCATTTCTATTTTGATAAAGAAATTGGATGATAGGAATTGAAAATGCTGCGGTTTTACCGGTTCCTGTTTGTGCGCAACCCAACAAATCATTGCCGTTTAAAAGTATGGGTATAGATTGTTGTTGAATGGGTGTTGGATGTGTATATCCTTCTGCATTTAAGGCTTTTAGGATAGGTTCAATAATTTTTAAATCTTTAAATGTCATTTGTTTTGTTTGTAAAATAGCAAAGGTAGTGCAATTGGGTGAAGTGAAATTATGAGTGTTAATGCCGAATTGAATTCAGAAATTAAAACTAAAAAAGCCTATCAGTGATGATAGGCTTCTACAAGAAAGTTAAATAATTTATATTAAATTACTTTTACATTTACTGCATTTAATCCTTTTTTGCCTTGTTCTAGTTCGAATTCTACAACATCGCCTTCGCGGATGTCATCTACTAAACCTGATACGTGTACAAAATGATCTTTGTTTGTTCCTTCTTCGGTGATAAATCCGAATCCTTTAGATTCGTTGAAGAATTTTACTGTTCCTTTACTCATTATTAATTATTTATTATAAAATTTTAAGTCGCAAAGATAATACTTTAATCTAATAAAACTACTTTTTAATTAAATAATATTTTTAAAATTTAGTTTTAAAATTTAATTCAAACATTTTAAAATTTTAGGCATCTCCAACAAAGCATGTTGATAACCAAGTTCATAAGATTTAAATACGGCTTTATTATCAAAAACGCCAATATTTGAAATAGTTGGTGGTGAAAAAATATAGTTGCATTGATCGAATTTTATTAAATCTTTTGCATCTAAGCCAATATGATAAACGCGTTGAATTAATGCCATCGTGCTTTTAACTTCGTTTTTATCAATATTCGTTAATGGATTTACAAAGCTGCCAATCAATTTATTACACATAAATCGCAGGGGTTCAATAGGGAAATTATTTAAAATTCCCCCGTCGGAATAGAGGTTTTCTCCTATTTCAATTGGCGAAAAAATGGGCGGCAAAGCTGCCGATGCCAGCAAGGGTTTTATGAGTTGTCCTTTATGAAAAAAAGCTACTTGTCCGTTTAAAATATTGGTAGCATTAACATATAAAGGTTTTTGCAAAGCTTCGAAACTATTGTTTTTAAAGTATTTATCAAAAAATATGCTATATTTATCGGTATCCATAATGCCGGGCTTATTTAATGAATACATTGAAAACTTAAACAAAGGCGTTTCTTCAAAAAATTGCAACATGGTTTTGGTTTGGTATCCTGCAGCAAATAAAGCACCAACAAGTGCGCCACCACTGGTTCCGGAGATAATTTCGGGATAGATATTGTGTTCTTTCAAGGCTTGTAATAAACCAATATGTGCAATGGCTCTAACGCCACCTCCCGATAAAACAATGCCTAAATTGTAATTCATTTTTTGAGTTTTATGACACTTAAATATAATTTATTTTATTGATTTTAAATAGGCTATAACCGTTTTTCGGATATCTACCCGAACATCAGTGCTATCGGTTTCTAAAGGTTTATAGACTTTTAATACTTGCGGATTGCTTTCTACAAGCATAGGAATGTCAAAACCTTTTATCAAATAGTCTGATAGGGCTATGTGATAAACTTTTTGATTGTTTATGGGCTTGCCGTTTACTATCCAACTTTCATGGACTAATTCGGCGTTAAATCGTTGTAAATAAGCTCCTGTTCCGGCTGCCTTTTGTCCATAATCTAATACTTCTTTTAGTAGCGCACCTTTAATATCGAGTTCGTAAACACTTCCGCCGAAAGGCAAAACTCTAAAAATATCAATGCCTGTAATCGCACCGCGCAATTCGTCGTCAATTCTTATAGAACCACCGTTAACAAAGGCACAATCGACAGAACTTTTTGAAGCTGCAGCCATACTTTGAGCGATAATTTGCCCTAAATTTGTTTGAACAGAACGAACGGGCGTGTCTTTACCGTCAAGCGGAACTTGAGCGTGATAAACTACGGCCTCCGGGTTTTTAATAACGCCTTTTATTTGTGCATCTTGTATGGCCTGCCATTTGTTGACTATTTTAAGGATTTCGGCATCCTGAACAATGGTTGAATCAAGATAAACCAAGGTAGAATTTATAGTTGCTTTCTTAATTTTTGTATTGTATACTATTCTATGAACATAAACCGATTTTGCATTGGCATCAGCTTTAGTTATATGCGATGCTCCTTGGGTTAAAAACATATTGGTATGTTCATGACCTCCCATTATTAAAGGAATTTCGGGAAATTGTTTCAACAACTCACCATCCGTTGCTTTTTTTAGATGCGTCAATCCCAACACCAAATCTGATTGGGATTTTAAACCCTTATAAACGCGTTTGGCCGACAAAAACTTATCTTCATAGCTCACGTAATTTTTTTTAGTATCATCAATTGTCAGACTTAAAAAGCCAATTTTAAATTTCTGATTTTTTTGTATTACCTCTAAAATATAGGTTTCAAAAAGAGGTGTAATTTGATTGTTTTGTTCCTTATAAAACAAACTAATGCTGTCATTTTTAATGCGTTTAGTATTGGCTGAAACCCAGTCGAAAGTCGATTCATTTAAGCGTTTTTGCAAGTCAGCTTCATTCAAATCGAACTCGTGATTTCCAAATGTGGCTAACTTTATTGGAAGTGCATTCATCACTTCTATCATCTGCTTGCCACGAATATTTTGACCTTGATATTTTAAAGTACCTAATAAAGAAGGGTTTAAAAAATCGCCTGCCATTAAAATATACGTATTGGGATTTTCATTGAGCAACTGCTTATAAACGGTTTCAACACGCGCCATACCTCCTACTTTTCCTCCTTCTAAAGCCGAAATTTCATAGACATCATTTAGTTGCAAAAGGGTAACATTTACATTGTTACTTTTGCAGGAGGCTAATAATAAAACTAGAAACAGACTTACTAAATATTTTATGGTTTTCATTTTTTGATATTTTTACAAAGATAAAAGTACCTTTGGAATTTATAGGTAATTATTGTTATCATTTAAATTGTCATTGCCTAAAAAGTATCCCTTAATGAATTTTGAACTTCTAAAATCAGAAAGTTTTGAGATAAATAATTGGTCGGGCGGCACTACCACTCAGCTTTTTATCTACCCAAAAACTGCCAATTATATTGCTAGAAATTTTAAATTCAGGCTGAGCACCGCAAAAGTATTAGCCGAAAAGTCTGATTTTACGACTTTACCAAATATACACCGTAAAATGATGGTTTTAGATGGTAAAATCACCCTAAAACATGACAATAAACGGGCTAAAATTTTAGAAAAATTTGATTGCACCGCGTTTGAAGGTTTTTGGAATACCTCATCAGTAGGTACATGTACCGATTTTAATTTAATGTCAGCTAATGGTGTAAATGGTTTTATATCTAAAGCTTTAATTCTCAAAAGCCAATATTTAGATTTGCCTTTAGACAAAACATGTCAATGGCAATTTATTTATATTTATAAAGGAATTGTAGAAACTGAAATTGATTCAAAAAAAATAGTCATCAACAAAGGTGATTTATTGGTTTTAACCGAATTTGAAAATCAAATGCTTCAATTAAATGCCACTGAAAATTGTGAGTTAATTTTTGTGAATATCTTTTAAGACTACCTTGTTAAACTTTTAACAAATACACCACTTTATCATCATTTAAACCATAAAATTCGGGCATTTGTGCAACCAATTTGCAACCATACTTTAAATAAAATTGGCGAGTAGGCTCATAAAGCGGACGGCCTGAGGTTTCTATCCAAATATTTTTACCGCCTAAATTTGCAATATCATCTGATACCATTTTCATCAATATTTTACCAATACCATGACCTTTTAAACTTTGGTTTACGGCAATCCAATACAAGTCAAAACTGCTTTCGGTGCAAGGTGTTTTGCCATAACAAGCAAAAGCGACCGGCATGTCATCTTTTTCGGCAATTATAAAAATATAGCCGCTTTTTTCTTCACCATTTTCCCAATTTTCTTGCGCCAATTCTAAAGCCATTTCTACTTCAGAATCATAAAAAAAGCCCGTAGATGCCAATATTTTTTTTAGAACAGGAAGGTCGCTTTTTCGCAATTGTTTTCTATATCTCATGTTTTATTTCAATTTAAATCCGACAATATTCTTTCAATCATCACTTTGGTACTGTATCCTTTTTGCTCAATGGCGGCAACAAAACCGCTATCGGGAGCGATACAAGGATTTCCGTTAATTTCAAGAATAAAAACCGACTCATTTTTATCGACTCTAAAATCTACACGCGCGTAACCCTTTAAATTAAAGGCTTCCCAACATTTTTTACAGATTATCACCAGTTTTTCTTCAAGTTTTTTATAATTTATTAAGGTGTTGAAAGCCCGATTAGAATGTTTGTATGCTTCACTCTCTTCGTCCCATTTTGCCTGATAGCCCACAATTTTTGGTTTATCATTATAATAACTGGAAAAAATAATTTCGGCCGCAGGCAACACTTCAACACCGTTTTTATTGGCTAACATACTTATATTCAGTTCCCTTCCGTCAATAAATTCCTCAACAAAATAATGGGAATTTGGCAACTTTTTAATGATTTCAAATTTTTCCTTATCGGCTATTTTAAAAATAGAATCGGCCGTAATGCCCACCGATGCTTCTTCCCAAATAGGTTTGACAATATAGGTTTTTGACGGATTCAATTGATTGAGGTCTGAAATTGAATAAAAATCGGCTGTGGGCAACTTGTTAAATTGCATTAATTTTTTAGCTAAAACCTTGTTTCCGGTAACGAATAAAGCATCGAGTGGCACGCCGGTATAGCGAATTTTATAGGCATTTAAGAGTGCCGGAGCAACATAACACAACTCTGCAATTCCCCAAGAAGCTTCCATTAAATTAAAAACAGCATCCGGATTTTCGTTCCGCACTTTATCGATAGCTGCTTTTAAATTTTCGCCAACTGATAAACAACAAACCTCATAATGAAGCGATTCGCATGCCTTTAAAACCAAGTCGCGCTGGTTTAAAACATCTAGTTCGTCGGGGTTATTGCTAAGTACCTGATTGTAGAGTATTACAATTTTCATTTGTGATAACAGTAAAATTTCTTTGTATGGCCGATTTTAATATTTCGTCAATAATATCTTGATAACTTACCTGATTCATTCCGCAAAGAATTGGCAAATCAGATATGGTAGGATTTAAACCCGCCAAGGGATTTACTTCAATAAAACTCATCTTGCCAAAACGGTCAATTTTAACATCTACTCTACCACCGTCAAAGCAATTTAATGCTTTCCAAGCATTTAGTGCAACCGCTTTGCATTGCTCAAGTAAATCTCCGGTAACGACCTCATAATTAATGCGTCCTTCATAATTTTCTTTATTATCGTATGAATAAAAATTATGTGTATTTTTATTGTAACTAATTTCCATAGCGCCTGGCACAAAAGCGTTTTCGCCTGTTCCTAAAACACCTACTGTAAATTCCCTTCCCGGCAAATATTCTTCCACCAAAACGGGTTGATTAAACTTTGACAACAAATTGCTACAAACTCTTGTTAATTCCTCTTTAGAAATGATAAAAGATTTAGCATCAATACCTTTGCCAGTTCCTTCTGAAATTGGTTTTGCAAAAAGCGGGTATTCTAGTTTAACAAGTGCAATATCTTCGAGTTTTGAAACCACAAAAAAAGCGGGTGTGTTTACACCACTATCCCGCACAATTTGTTTGGCAAAGGCCTTGTTTAATGAAATGCCAAGTGTTACAGGTCCCGAAAATGTATAGGGAATTTTATAAGCATCAAGCAAAGCTGGAACCAATGATTCTCGCCCTTCGCCAAACAAGCCTTCTGAAATGTTAAAAACCAAGTCCCAAGTTTCACCTTTTAAAAGGGCTTTCATCAAATTTTGCGCGCAACCAATACGAATCGTTTTATGACCTGCCTTTTGAATGGCTTGTTCTAAACCTTCAATGGTGCTTTCCTTGTCAAATTCGGCGGTTTCTTCTTCGCTATAACCCTGTTTTAAATAATCTGTTCTCAGGTCGTAGGTTAATCCAATTTTCATTTTTTATTTTAATTTATTAGAAGCTTTTATTTCTATAAAATTTAATTCCCGCTTTTTAGCAGATGGAAACTAAGTTTAATAAAGCTAAAAAGTTAATTTTAATAATTTCAACTTTATAAAAGATTATAACCCGTTTAAATTATCAACCGCTATTGGGTCATAATATTTATAAGTTTTACCTTCAAAGTTTTTCATCACCACATAATCGCCTTCGCGACCTTGATAATATTCGGGTAATAACGGTATTTTACCGCCACCACCAGGTGCATCAATCACAAAATGAGGAATGGCATAACCGCTTGTAAAGCCACGTAAACCCTGAATAATTTCGAGTCCTTTGCTCACTGGCGTTCTAAAATGTGAAGAACCCGGAATGGGATCGCATTGATAAATATAGTAGGGTTTTATACGCGACATCAAGGCTTTGTGCATTAAATTCTTCATCGTTTCAACATGGTCATTAACGCCGTGCAATAGCACTGTTTGGCTTCCCATAACAATTCCGGCATTAGCAATACGGTTGCAAGCTTCTTTTACTTCGGGTGTAAATTCATCGGGATGGGTAACGTGAACGCTCATAAAAATGGGATGGTATTTCTTAATCATATTAACCAAATTATGGGTGATACGTTGTGGTAACACCATTGGCACCTTTGTACCTAATCTAATAATTTCTACGTGAGGAATGGCGCGTAACTGCGATAACAAATACTCAATTTGCTTGTCGGGCATGGTCAATGGATCTCCTCCCGAAATAACGATGTCTCTAATTGTAGGCGTGTTTCGAATGTATTCAATTGATTTTTCCCAAACTTTAACGCCATACGATTTTGGGTCTTTGTTTGCCATGCGCGAACGGGTGCAATAGCGACAATACACTGAACAAAACCCTGTTGAAAGCATTAAAACGCGATCAGGATAACGGTGAACTAAATTTTCGGTAGGGCACATAGACTCTTCATGTAAAGGGTCTTCTTCTTCACCTTCAGTAACAATAAACTCCAATTTTGTAGGTACTACCGATTTAATCAACGGGTAATTATTTGATTTACCTTCAAAATGGCTTGCGTAATAAGGGGTAATTCTAAGTGGTAATTTATTAGATTTTGAAATGAAATCAACATCATCAGAAACGCTACTGGTGTCTAATATTTGGGAAAGTTCATCAAAATTGGTATAACTATTTTGGATTTGCCATTTCCAGCTACTCCATTTTTTATCAGAAACCGTAGGGAAGTATTTGTCTCTGAAGTTTGAAGCCGCGGCTCCGATAATTTCAAAATCTGAATTTAATAATTCAGCTTCGGTAAATAATTTTTTGTTGGTAGAATTTGTTTCTAAAACAAGTTCTGAGGTACCTAAATCGACCCCCAGCGGAGGCTCAGATTCTTGAGGCATGAGTTCTTTCATTTTCTTTAAATTTTTATAAATTTTTAAGCGTTAGTTTTAAAATATTCGTTTTAAATTTTGCATAAACTTTAAAACAAAATTATAGCAAATAATCATTCCTTTTTATAAATATTTTAAACTTTTTAATACCATCTTTCTTAACAAAATTTTAATATATAACGCTGTATTTGTGATAGTTATAAGAAATATTTCAACAGTGAACTAGAAAAATTTATTTTAAATATTTATTAATATTTTTTTTTCTGTTTACAAGCTACTTTTTTGGTCTATTTTTGTAGAAACTATTTAAGCAATCATCCTCAATTTTGACACTAAATAATCGCTTTTTTTTTGCAATATGAACTTTACGGATTGGATTGGTTTTATAGGTACTTTTTTTATACTACTCGCCTATTTTTTAAACTTAAGTGGCAGAATAAAAAATGGAGATTTACTTTATATCGTTTTAAATTTAATAGGTGCTTTGTTGGCGCTAACAGCCTCAATATTGTTAAAGTACATTCCATTTATTATTTTAGAAACTGTTTGGAGTGCCGTTTCCTTTTATTTTCTAATTCAATATTTTAGACCGATAAAAGTTTAATTCAATTGCCAAGTGTTATCAGCGGTATTGGCATCCATAAAAATGCCGCCATCTATTTTAACTGAAATAAGCTCTTGAAGGCCTTCAATTATAATGGTTGTTTCATTATTGTTGTTTTGCCAAACTTGTGAAGTTTTATGGTAAATTTTTTCAGCACCCGATTTAGTATTTACGATAACATCAAATGGCGCTGGCATTCCACCGATATTTTGTAAAATGATAACAACTTTCTTCTTATCTACCTTTACAGATTTGATTCCTAAATCAATATAATAATTACTAAAGTACCAACGGCTCCAAAACCAGTTTAAATTTTTTCCGGAATGGTTATTGATAGCATAGAAAAAATCCCAAGGAATGGGGTGTTTGCCATGCCAGCTTTCCATATAAGCTTTTAAGGCATTTTTAAAAGTTTGATCTCCCAACATATCTTTTAAAGCTAAATAGCCAAGAGCTGGTTTTCCATAGGCATTATTGCCATAAGCAACGCCAGTTAAAATATTGGAAGGGGTTATTATAGGCAAATCTTCTTCCATATTTTTATCGTTAATCCACCTATTTACTCTAAAATTTTTAAAGGCGTTTATGGCGCGTTCAGTTCCTAAATCTGCTATTCCGATAAGGTGCTCTAAGGTAGTAGCCCAACCTTCATCCATAAAGGCAAAACGCGTTTCGTTAATTCCCATATAAAAAGGAAAATAGCTATGTGCAATTTCGTGCTCTGCCACAAAACGCGAAAAATCTAAATCGGATTCAGAATTGTCGTTAACCATCATAGGATATTCCATATCGGCAAAACCCCTAACAATGGTCGATTTTGAAAAGGGATAAGGCACTCCGGGATAATAATTTGAAAACCAATTTAAAGCGTGTTTGCCAAACTCAACCATTTTGTGAAAATCGGCCGAAACATCATCATAAGCCGCTTGAACACTGGCCCGACGCATTGTTAAACTATCAACTACCACACTGCCGGCGTCCCAATTATAATGGTTGCTCAATGCCAAAGCTACATCGGTAATATGATTTGCTTTAAAAATCCAAGTATTGAATGCATTTTGTTTGGTTATTTGTGCTTGCTTTAAATTTTCGGGATTTGCAATGCTAAAAATTGAATCACTTTTTAAAGCTATTTTATAGAGGTCGGCATATTTTGATTGTAAAACTTCATCGGTATTTTCAAGGTCTCCGGTACCCCAAACAATATAATTTTTTGGTACCGTTACCGAAACCGTGTAATCATTAAAATCATTATAAAACTCTTGTGAACCTGTAAACGACATAGTATCCCAACCATTATAATCGTCATAAACAGCCACGCGTGGATAAAAATAAGCAATAAAAAACGTAGTGGAGTCAATAGCCCCTTCTCTGCCACTTTGAACTGACATATCGTAGTGCCAATCAAAATTTAACTTAATGCTTTGATTTGGAGCCAATTTATTTGCTAATTTTATAATTTTATTAGTGCCATCGCGATCACTCTTCCACTCTTTTTGAGACCCGTTTTCTAGGTAATTATCAATGTGAATGCCTGAAGTTATATAATCATTATCCACCTGCCACAAACGGGCAGCACCTGATTTGTGGTTGTTTGAATACAATTTAAAGTTCAGCACCTTTAAGGTATCCGGACTATTATTTGTATAGAAGATTTCTTCTGAACCATAAATGGTTTTATTAGGAGGGGTTACTTTTATTTTTATGGAATAAACCGCCTTGTTTTGCCAGTAATTTTTTCCGGGATTACCCGATAAATCTCTTGTTTTATTATTGATAGCACGCTGAACGTCGCGTGGCATATATAGGTCTTGAGCTATGCTTAAACCATAAATAAACAAACAACTTACAAATAAAATGGCTTTTCTTTTCATATAATAGGCGTGATTTTTAAAAATTAAATTTTATCAAAAGTAAATTTTAATTTTTTAATAGCGTTATTAATCAAATTTTATTTTATACTTTAACCTCAACAAAAAATCAATTCATTTGAGAACCATTACCCGCACCGTTTGGATTTTATCTTTAATCAGTTTGTTTACCGATACTGCCAGTGAAATGTTGTATCCAATTTTGCCAATATACTTAAAGCATATTGGTTTTTCAATTGTTTTAATCGGCGTTTTAGAAGGTTTAGCCGAGGCTACTGCCGGATTGAGTAAAGGCTATTTTGGCAAATTATCTGATAAAATGGGTCGGCGCGTTCCATTTGTACAATTGGGTTATGCCTTTAGTGCGCTTTCAAAACCAATGATGGCAGTCTTTGTTTATCCCTTGTGGATTTTCTTTGCAAGAACCCTTGACCGATTTGGTAAAGGTATTAGAACAGGCGCACGCGATGCCCTATTATCTGATGAAGCAACTCCACAAACCAAGGGAAAAATATTTGGTTTTCATCGAGCTATGGATACACTCGGCGCTGTTTTAGGCCCTTTATTGGCCTTGCTTTACCTCTATTTTTATCCCGAAAATTATATCGCTTTGTTTTACATTGCTTTTATTCCGGGTGTATTGGCAATAGTGGCCTCATCCTTATTAAAAGAAAAAAATCACGTATCAGCAAATGCACAAACCAAAACCTCTTTTTTTTCATTTTTAAATTATTGGAAAATGAGTCCGCCACTTTATCGCAAAGTGGTAATTGGTTTATTAATTTTTGCGGTTTTTAACAGCTCAGATGTGTTTTTATTATTGAAAGGCAAGGCTCTAGGATTAGATGATACCGCTATTATTGGCGTTTATATTTTTTACAATCTCATCTACGCTTTATTTTCGATGCCTTTAGGAATTCTCGCCGATAAAATCGGATTTAAACGGCTATTTATTTTTGGACTCGCTTTATTTGCAATAGTTTACATAACGATGAGTTTTAATACAAATCTTTATTTATATGGCATACTTTTCTTAATCTACGGCATTTATGCTGCCGCCACCGAAGGCATTTCTAAAGCTTGGATTAGCAATTCGGTTAAACAAAATGATTTAGGTACCGCCATAGGCACTTATGCGGGTTTTCAAAGTATTTGCAGTATGCTGGCAAGCTCATTGGCCGGGCTAATTTGGTTTTATTACGGCGCTGGAGTTACTTTTTTTATGACCGGTTGCGCCACCCTAATTTGTATGGGTTACTTTTTATTTTACATTAAAAAGGATACTTTAACTGCCACTAAACAAAATCTAAAATAATGAGCGAAATGAACATCAAATCAACTCATAAAGTCGGACTGCCTCCCGGCACACTCGTGCATGTTGGCAAAAAAAAGATTGAACAAATTAAATTTGAATTAATTGAGTATAACCAAGAAAATTATAAATTTTCTGAATTTACTTCCGCTGATGATTGTCTTCAAAATTTAACCCTAAAGGATGTTACCTGGTTAAATATTAATGGTTTGCACGATACCAAAGCCATTGCTGCCATAGGCGAAAAATTCAAGCTCCACCCATTGCTTTTAGAAGATGTTTTAGACACACACCAACGTCCAAAATTTGAGGATTTTGAAAATTATTTGTTTGTATCATTAAAGTTGTTACGATTAAAAGAAAATGGAAAATCATTTGTTTCAGAACAAATTAGCTTAGTTTTAGGTGTTAATTGGCTCATCTCCTTTCAAGAAGAACGGGCCGATCTTTTTGATGATATCCAGTTGCGCTTAAAAGAAAGTAAAGGCAACATACGCCTCAAATCTTCCGATTATCTTTTATACCGTTTAATTGATACAGTGGTTGATAATTACTTTTTTGTTACCGATTATATGAGTGATACCATTTCAGCTATTGAAGAACAGGTTATAAAAAATCCTGAAGAATCGGTTATGATTGAAATTCAAGCACTTAAAAAACAACTTATTAAATTCAGAAAAGTGGTTGTCCCTTTGCGGGATGTGCTATCGTCAATACAAAAAGATGAGACCAAAATAGTTGATAATTTTACCCTCAATTATTTTCGCGATGTTCACGACCACATTATCCAAGTCATTGAAACCATAGAACTACAAAAAGAATCCTTGTCAAGTTTAACCGATTTATACCTTTCAGGCATCAGCAATAAAATGAATAAAATCATGCAAATGCTAACCATTATCGCAACCATTTTTATTCCCTTAACCTTTATAGTAGGCGTTTACGGAATGAATTTTGACAACTTACCTGAATTGCACTTTAAATATGGCTATTTTTATATTTGGGGCCTTATGATTGGCATTATCCTTATGATGATACGCTATTTTAAACGCAAAAAATGGCTATGACAAACTGTTAACTTTTAATACTTTACATACGATGAATCGTAAATTTATTTTTTTATCAATCCTTTTTTTTAGCCTCCTTTTAAGCTACATATACATTCTAAAAGATTATCCAAAAACACCAAGTACCATTTATATCAATGCATCTATCATTACTTTAGAAACAGAACAACCCACGGCAGAAGCCATGTTCATCGAAGGCGGTTTGATTAAAGCCATCGGCACTAAACAAACTATTTTAAAACTAAAAACCAAACGAACTAAAATAATTGATTTAAAAGGCTTAACCATTTTACCGGGGTTTATTGACAGCCACACGCATGTAGCCATTTCGGCATTTTTAGATCCCATGATTGATTTATCGGGATTTAAACACAAAACGGCGAAAGCGGTTTGGCGCTATTTAGCCGAACAGGCAAAAACAAAAAAGCCTGGCGAATGGGTTGTTGGCAAAGGTATTGACCCTGTTTTGGTTGAAGATTTAACCGCGCCAAACCTTGCCTTTTTAGATAGTTTGGTTCCAAATAATCCCTTGGTGCTCATTTCACAAAGTCTGCATTCCTATTGGGTTAACACCAAAACACTTAACAAAGTAGGCCTAGATAAATTTACTAAAGACCCATCGCCCTCAAGTTTTTATGAAAAAGATAGCTTGGGAAATTTAACTGGTTTAATAGCCGAGCAAAAAGCGTTTTTACCCATTTTAGAGCAGCTTCAAAAAGCTGTTTTAACGCCAAAAATTATGATGAATGCAACCGTTAAAGTTTTAAATGCCTATGCTAAAAATGGCAATACTTCGGTGGTTTCGGCGGGCATCCAAATTAACGATGCCAAACCATTGCGACTTTATGAATTTTTAGCAAGCGATAAACCAAAATTTATAGACCAATTTTTATCTAAATTAGGCATTTTACCACAAAGAGTTCCTTTGCCAAGACATTTTATTTACATCCGTCAAGATAAAGATTTTTTGTTACCCGATAAACCAACAATAAACGATTTCTACAGCATTTTAGGGGTAAAACTTTGGTACGACGGTTCGCCCTATACGGGATCTATGTTTTTAAATGAGCCCTATTTAAATTCCGAGTTTTGTTTAAATAGCTTGCGAGTGCCAATAAATTCGAGAGGTGCAGCCTTGATTGACAAGGATAGTTTAGTTGACATCATCGCAAATTATAATGCTAAAGATTGGCAAATTGCCGTTCATGCTCAAGGCGATGCCGCTACCGATGAGGTTATTAAAGCCTTTGCAAAAGCCAATAAAATTAAAGATTTAACTCAAAAAAGAAACCGTTTAGAGCATTGCTTATTGTTGTCGGAGCTTGATATGGCACAATTAAAACAGCTAAATATGACGCCAAATTTTCATATAAATCATATTTATTATTACGGAAAAACCCTTAAAAATGAAATTATTGGGGCTGACCGAAGCCAGTTAATGCTCCCGGTTGCCGCCGCAATAAAAGCTGGTTTAACGGTTTCACTTCACGCCGATCAACCTATGTTTGAAAGCAAACCCTTTAGACTCATTCAAACTGCCGTTGAACGCCAAACTAAAGAAGGCGACACCATTGGTTTCAATCAAAAAAACAGTGTTTTAGAAGGTTTAAAAGCCATGACCATTAATGCCGCATGGCAAATTCACAAAGAAGACAAATTGGGCTCTTTAAAAGTTGGTAAATACGCCGATTTTATTGTCGTTGATAAAAATCCTTTAAAAATTCCAACTTCCGATTTAGAAAAAATCAAAATTCTCAGCACTTTTATCAATGGAACTATGGTTCACTAATTTGTAATTAAAAATGAATTTAAAAATTTTAGCAATCAGTATTTTAACGGTTATTTTAGATTCCTGTGCAACCAATTCCCAAACAAATCCCGTGCAACCTCAAACGCCAACTAATAATTTTATAAGTGCCGTCGATATTTCTGATTTACCCAAAATTGAATTGCAAAATCCTGTTTTTTATAATGCCGCTGGTCTAGCGGAAGCCATGCTAACAACCCTAAAAAACAGTGGCGTAAATACCATTCGTCTAAAAC
>Ga0210025_1000206_pt1 | contig 86520 bp, 70 predicted proteins | sample CryGeyme20150102_FD_183989 | JGI IMG/M metagenome (GOLD analysis project Ga0210025, IMG submission 183989) | Groundwater microbial communities from Crystal Geyser aquifers in Utah, USA - Crystal Geyser metaG 2015-0102 (SPAdes) (version 2) | ecosystem: Environmental > Aquatic > Deep subsurface >...
GAGGTATCCGGTTCAGATACCTCTTTAAGCAAATATAAATAATAAATCTAAAAAGCGTTTATTTCTTTACATCAAAAGAAGCAATTGCTTGATCTAAGGTTTTGAAATTTTCAAATACTGTTATCAATTTAGTGATAATCAATAAACTTTCAATTTTATTACTTGCGTTAGCGATGACTAAATCACCACCTGCATTTTTCATGGTCGTTAATGCACCGATTAACATACCAAGACCAGAAGAATTCATGAATTTCACTTTACCAAGATCAACAACGATGTGTTTTTTATCTTGATCGATGAGTTCATGTAATTTCTCATTGAGGCTTACCGCATCGGGTCCGCCCATTACGTTACCTTTAAAATCTATTACGACACAATTGTAACGCTCTTCAATTTGAAAACTCATTGTATTTCTCCGAAATTAGGTTAGCTTTTTGCATGGTTAGTTTTATTTTTTGCCAAGTCGACAACAACTGAGCTGGCTACAAAAATGGAACTATAAGTACCAATTAGGATTCCCATTATAAGAGCAAAAGAAAATCCTTTAAGTACTTCGCCCCCGAATATAAACAAGACTGCAACCACGAACAAGGTTGTTCCTGAAGTTATCACTGTTCTACTCAAAGTATCGTTAATACTTCTATTAATCATTGCCGAGTATTCCATTGATTTATGAACCGTTGCATTCTCGCGAATACGGTCAAAAACTACTACTGTATCGTTCAATGAATAACCCACAATGGTTAAAAATGCAGCTATAATCGTTTGATCTATAGTTAAACTAAATGGTAGAATATCATTCAAAATGGTAAATAAGCCAAGAGTTATAACTACATCGTGCATTAATGCAAGAACTGCACCTGCCGAAAATCTCCAATTACGGAAACGAATCAGAATGTAAAAGAAAATGGTAAATATTGAAGCCACAATAGCTTGCAAAGCAGACCATTTTAAATCCTCAGAAAAACGAGCCGTTACGTTATCTGTTTTTTCAATTGAACCTGGGTTATCAGGAAATTTTGTACTTAAAGTCTGATTAATAGCAGTTTTTAAGGTATTTACATCCTGATCAACATCTGTTCTAATTAAAACAGTGTTGTTTGAACCGTAGTTTTTTACTTCTGGCTGAGATTTAAAGGTTTCTGTTAATGCTGAACGAATATCGCCAACAACAACATCACTTTTAAATTCAATAACGAACTCTTTTCCACCTTTGAAATCGATTCCGTATTGTAGTCCGCCTTTAAAAATAATTCCTAGTATTGATAAAGCAATCAATGTACCTGAAATTATATATCCAACATTGCGTTTGGAGATAAAATTATAATTTGCTGTTTCAAAAATTCTCATAGTTCTTGTCTCCTATCTTAACCGATGCTTAATTTGGAATGTTTGTCTTTCACTAAGTAATCGATAATCATACGAGTGATTACAATTGCACTAAATAGTGAACACACAATCCCTGCCATAAGAGTTACAGCAAAACCTTTAATAGGTCCAACACCGAAACTATATAGAATAGCACCTGTTAGGAAGGTGGTTATGTTTGAGTCAAAAATTGCACTCATAGCGTTTGAGTAACCTGCATCGATAGCAGCTAGTAAGCTTTTCCCATGGAACATTTCTTCACGAATACGATCAAAAATTAACACGTTAGCATCTACAGCCATACCAATGGTAAGTACGATACCAGCAATACCAGGAAGAGTTAAGGTTGCTTTGAAAGCAGCTAATACACCGAAAATAAACACGATATTTAAAATCAAAGCTAAATCGGCAATTGCACCAGATTTTTGATAATAGAATATCATAAATATGGCAACAATAAATAAACCTAGTAATACAGAATAATAACCAGCTTCAATTGATTGCTGACCTAAAGTCGGTCCAACAGTTCTTTCTTCTACTATAGTTAATGGAGCAGGAAGAGCACCGGAAAGTAATATGTTTACTAAATCTTCTGCTTCTTTAATGCTTGATAAACCAGTAATCGATGAACGTCCATCACTGATTTTATTCTGAACATTAGGATAAGTGTACACATAGTTATCTAACACAATTGCAATGGGTTTACCAATATTTGCACCTGTTATACGTCCCCATTTTCTAGCACCTTCTTTATTCATTGCCATAGAAACTTCTGGAGAGTTGTTGAATTGATCAAATGTTGGACGAGCTTCTTCAATAACTTCACCAGTTAACTCAACACGTTCACGAACACCAATTAATTGGAAATAAGGAATTCCATTATCGCCATTAAATGCAGGTTTTGCAGTCCATAACAATTGAACATCTCTTGGTAATAATTTTTTAACTTCAGAAGTGTTTATCATTGCATTTACTTTAGCAGTATCAGGACCTGCTGCAGAACCAAAAATGACTGATTGACCTTGTGGTGCAAACACTTCTAAGAATTTATTTTCTTTTGAAGTTACTGTTGAATCGCCTTCTTGTGTGTTAATTTCTTTATCAAAAGAAGCAATTACTCTTTCTAAACTTGTGCGAAGATCTTCTTGATCAGCAGTTAAACGGAACTCTAAACGAGCAGTACCTTTTAATAAGTTACGTACACGTTCTTCATCAGAAATACCAGCTAACTCAACTACAACACGGTTTGCGCCTTGTTTTACAATAGAAGGCTCGTTTACACCAAAACGGTCAACACGAGTACGTATAATTTCAATTGCACGTGTTACAGCGTTATCACGTTGTAATTTCAACCATTGACGAATTTCGTCGTTAGTTGAGCGTCTTGTGATATTGTCTGCATCGTTTCTAAAATATCTGCTTAATCTTGCATTAGCGTCTTTTGCTTCAAAAGCATCTACAAATAAATCAACTACATCTACATCAGAAGTAATGGTTTGACTTTGAGCAGAAGCTAGTGAACTAACTAATGTAGAATCAGTACCTTCGGTAGCTAAATTTTTAACCAAAGATAGTGCTTCCAATTCGAGAGTTACGTGCATACCACCTTGTAAATCAAGACCTAAATTGACAATATTGTCTTTTAGAGACTCGAGTTTTTCGTTGTTTTCACGAAGATAAGTTTCTTTCGCTTCGGTTTCCAAGGTTGCAATATGTCGTTCTTCTAACCAATAACGGACAGAGAACTGCAAGTAATAACCTGCTATTGCAAGGAAAGCGATAACTAAGAAGAGTTTATTTCCTAAACCTTTCATAAGTATATGTTTTTTTTATTGTTGCTGTGATTGTTTTTTAAGTTTTTCTTGTCTTTTTCAATAGATAAAATAAATAGTTTGTGCACTAATAATTAATAATCTATTGCCGAATCACTTTGAATAATTGACGATATCATCAATAATATTTAACATCATTAAATGAGGTTTTTTAATCAAAGTGTAAGATTTCGGAAATTATTGCAGGCTGCTTCTAACTATGGGGCACCTATTGCGAGTCCAGAAAGGAAGGGCTTATTGCAAGAAATGGACTCAGAAATAAATTGATTGGAATTAGAATACTGAAACGTTCTGTTATGTTCTGTTTCAAATAAAGAACTTACATTATAAACTAAACTTTTTACTTGTGAATCAGTTTTAATTAATCTGTTTTTTGCCGTTTGGGATTTGTGATAATCTGCCCAAGAATCTTTTTTAATGACATCAACAGATTCCTGATCTGCATTTTGTTGATCTGCATCCTGATTCTTTTCAGCTTGTTGTTGTAACCACTCTTGATATGTAAGTACTTTACTTCTTTCTTCTTCTACAGGAGAAATACTAGCTAGTAATCCTACTTGTATAAGCAGAATTAGAAAAATGGTAATTACTCTTTGAGTTGAAAATTGCATAGAATGGTAAATTAAGAAACTCCTAGAAGTAATCAAATATGATTTAATGGTTTCCATGACTAAGTGTGAAAATAGATTTCAATTCTCGATTAAATCTATTTGTGAGAAAAAGGAAAGAATTGCTGAATTACTGAAAAATCACGATCATTATGAAGAATAGGGATTCTCGTTTCATAACAAAACAAAGCCAATAAAATGTCCATTTGACTTCTTACAGAATATCCTTGTTTACGAATAAAACGAAACCAATTTATAGCTTTATCCCAATTTTCAGAGTTTATAACCCTAACTTGTTCTAGACTTGCAAATAGATTTTTGATTTGAAGAAACTGTCTATCATCTGAAATACCACGTAATACTTCCATTACAACAATTTCACACATCAATACGGAATCATTTCTCAAAGCATCTTTAAGAATCATAACCTCTCGAGTAGGTTTGTTCTTGAAGAAATCAATCCATACAGAAGAGTCTACTAAAACCATTTTATTTAGACTCTTCTGCTACAAAAGAATGAGGTAACTCTTCTACAGAGTATGGAATTGATAAAGGTTCATTATCAAAAAAGGAGACTTTACCACTCCAATTTAATAATTCGGCTTGTGCATTTCTATACTTTAAGAGCGTTAAACCTGCCTCTACTGCTTCTTTTTTGGTTTTATACAAACCGGAGTTTAAGACTGACTCCATTAAATTATCGTCGATTTCTATGTTCGTTCTCATAATGTGTATGATTATATTATTTCATACACATTATGAATTTTTTTAAATAAAAACAAGTTTTTATTCTAGTGGATTTAATTCTTTCCAATGTTTTCCACTATAACTTCGAACTTCGACAAAATCTCCTTCTCTTTTTACAAATCCATCTGGTGTTAGGGGAACTTTGCCATAAGGAGTATCTAAAACGTAAGTTGGAATGGCAAAACCGGAAGTACTTCCTCTTAATTCATTCATAATTTTTTTGCCCTCCTCTATTGTAGTTCTAAAATGTTTTGTTCCACCAATTAATTGTGCTTGATATAAATAATAAGGACGGACTCTCATTTTCACTAAACCATTAAATAAGTTTCTAAGTGTTGAAGAATCGTTATTAACACCCTTTAATAACACCGTTTGATTTCCTAATGGAGCGCCTGTTCGAGTTAATTTATCACATGCTTCAGCTGCATCAACAGTTAATTCTTTTTCATGATTATAATGCGTATTAACCCAAATAGGATGATATTTTGAAATAATTTCACACAGCTCATTTGTAATACGAAAAGGATTTAATACTGGAAGTCGAGAACCAATTCGAATAATTTCTACATGGGGAATAGCTCTTAAACGTGAAATAATCCATTCTAAATTGGAGTCGCTTAAGATTAAAGGATCGCCTCCTGTTAACAATACATCTCTAATTTGAGCTGTTTTTGCAATGTAATCTATACCTTCTTGAATCTCGGCTTTATTCATTGCATACTCAGAATCGCCAACCATTCTTTTACGAAGGCAATAGCGACAATAAACAGCACATTCTGCGGCTACACAAAATGCTACTCGATCGCCATAATTATGAATCAAATTTTTTACTGGAGAATGAGCTAATTCTTCAAGTGGATCTAAATCATCTAAACCAAGATCGTCGGATAACTCATCCATTTTCGGCACAACTTGTTTTCTAATCGGGCAATCAGGATTATCAGGATCCATTAAAGAAGCATAATACGGTGTTATTTGCCAGCGGAAATATGCTTTTGTAGCTTCAATTGCTTTGGTTTCATCTTCTGTTAAATGAATCCATTCGGAAAGTTCTTCAACTGTTTTAATTCTATTTCGAAGTTGCCATTTCCAGTCACGCCATTCTGGTTTAGATTGTAATTCTTCTCTATTTATCACGAATTCTGAAAATTTGAATTTAATTGTCTACGCTTAAAAAACTGATTGATACCCAAATATCTGTAGAATTTTGTTCTGATATTACTTTTATACCATCAAAATTATAAATCTGATTGATCGCGCCATCGAATTAATTTCCACGGTTGTAAGGTATCCGTTCTTTGGAGTACAAAATTGGCTGAACCATCTGTTCTTAGAACATCGGAACCTTCAAGAGAAACGATTAAATCAAAACGTCTAATAATTTGGGCTTCGGTTCCCAAACCATTAGTAAGTTCCACAATCACATTATTCCAAGTCAAATCAATCTCTCTTGAATACTGAAATAATCGACTTGTACTCATTAATTCTTCCACTCTACCCCAAGAAACATCCACGTTTTGATCTGGATTTCTATAAGTAAAGGTAAACTCAGGATGAATTAAAGGTCCGTACAAAGTTGTATCTCTTAATTTATACGCATTTTGGAATCGAGTATAAAAACCAGATATAGTTGTCGGATTTCCTAAAAGATTTTCAAGCGGTTCGCCTTCTTTGTATTCAGGAGCAAAAGGATTTAAGCATGTTGAACTTATTAGTACTAAGATCAAAATGGCACAAAAATTAACTATACGATTTGTATAGTTTCCTTTATACATGGGCAAATGCTTTTTCCAAATCTTCCATTAAATCATTTACATCTTCAATACCAACACTTAAGCGAATTAAGGAATCGCTTAAACCTGCTTTTTCTCTAATTTCTTTCGGGATTGATGCGTGGGTCATACTTGCAGGATGACTAATCAATGATTCCACTCCACCGAGACTTTCAGCAAGAGTAAAAAGATGTGTATTACTCATAAATGAAAACGCATTTTGAATAGTGTCGTCTTTTAATGTAAACGAAATCATAGCACCAAAATCATCCATTTGTGATTTAGCAATTTCGTGCCCTTTATGCGTTTTTAAGCCAGGATAATTAACATGACCAACTTTTGGATGTTTCACTAAATAATTAACCAATGATTTCGCATTTTCACAGCTACGTTGAACACGTAAAGCTAAAGTTTTAGCACCGCGTAATAACAAATAACAATCCATAGGACCAGGAACAGCACCGGAAGTTTTCACTTGAAAACGAATATCTTCCATGAATTTTTCGTCGCTACTAATTACAGCGCCACCAATAACATCGCTGTGCCCGCCAATATATTTTGTTGTAGAATGAACTACGGCATCAACGCCTAATTCTAATGGACGTTGTAAATAAGGAGATGCAAATGTATTATCAACAATGGTAAATACACTTGATTTTTTTGCAATTTCAGTTATTGCTTTAATATCAACAATCGATAAAAGTGGATTTGTTGGCGTTTCAATCCAGATCAATTTTGTATTTGATTTAATAGCATTTTTTACTTCAGAAAGCTCTGTCATGTCAACAAAAGAATATTGAATTCCAAACGGTTCGAAGACTTTAGTAAATAAACGATAACTTCCACCATACAAATCATTCGAAGCTATTACATGATCTCCTGGTCGAAGTGTTTTCATTACTGCATCCATTGCCCCACAACCGCTACCAAAAGCAGCGCAATATTTACCGTTTTCAAGACCTGCCAATAAATCTTCCAAAGCTGTTCTTGTGGGATTCGTAACTCTTGCATATTCATGCCCTTTATTTACACCAGGAGCTTGTTGTGCATAAGTTGAAGTTTGGAAAATTGGTGGCATTACAGCACCGGTTGTTTCTTCAGCAGACTGACCTGCATGAATAGTCTTCGTATTAAATCTCATACTCGTAATTAATAAACTTATAAACTGAATTCTTTTTTGATGTCACCAGCAGTTAATTCATCACCCATAAGGAGATAAATTTTGTACATAGTTCCAGCTAAGGTTTTACGGTCAATTTTAAACTCATCAAGTAGTATTTCCCATTCAACCATAGCTTTATCAAGGAAATACTTTTTATCATCTTCATATGTTGTTTTTTGTGGTCCTACTGCTGTTTCAGCTAAAACTGCATATTTGATTCCTATATTGGTATAAATCCTTGCGGTGTAGGTAGTTCTATCGTAATCCATTTCTTCTTCAGAAAAAGAACTTAGTATAAAATCTATAATATTGGTTTTTAGTGTAAGTTCATCAGCAGTTTGCAATTCATCTTTGTCTAAAGAATAGGCTGAATAAGCTGCAGCATAAAACTTAGGATCAATAGCTGAAGAGCCTAAAATTGATTCCCAAAGAATTAAAGCAACAAATTGATTAAATAAAGTAGTAGGAGTCCCTTTAGGTAATATTGTCGTTATGCCTGTTAATATTCCATCTAGACTACTATATGAATCTAACACAGCTGCGACTAAGTCGTCCGGCACCAATTTGCCTTCAACTTTTGAAAGTAATTCAAGTGCTTTTTCCGCTTCTCTATTATGAATGTGAACCATTATTCGAGAAGTCATAAACCAATTCTGATTACTATATACTCCTTCGTATCTATTCAGTAGGGAGTCTAAAGAATTTATTTCTTTTAGTTCAAATAGAGCTTCTGCTTCAATCGGAATTGCCCGAACAGAGTCATCATTTATAGATTGCAAATTTTTGGCATAATAATAAACTCCTTGCCAATCAGTAGATTTTCCAGCTCTACATTCACTAGACAATTTAGCCATCAAGTTAAATTCTCTATTCCATGCATCAAGTCTCATAGTATGCAGGTTGTTTAATTGAAGCTTTTTATTCTCTTTTTTCCAGACATTATTCGTTTTAGCAAATGTCCTAGCAAAGTCTTTATAAACTGGAGTTCTTTGCTGCGGTTTGGGCATCATTCGAGCTAATTCATTTAATGCAAACAATTTATAGTAATGCATTTCCATGTTATTGGGCTCTCGTTGTATTCCCTTATTAGACAATTTAATTGCGTCTATATACTTTTTATTGTTAACTGCCTCAGCAATACTTAAATATTCTCTGGGCGAGTTACAGGAATTGATAAAAAATAAAAACCCGAGAGCGGACAAAGCCACCACTCGGGTCAAAGTAAACTGTTTCATAAACTTTGAAAAATTATAAGCCGGCTTTCTCCATGGCTTGTTGAGCTTTGTCGGTCATACCTAATGTAGTATAAACTTTGAACAAAGTCATCCAATATTCTTGTTCTTCGGGTTGCAATTCAATAGCTCTTTCATAATATACTAATGCTTCACGTAATACATCTTTAGCTTCAGTGTCTAGTTTAGCAGCTTTTTTATTGTCTTCAGTACTATCACGTTCTTTAAAAATGTTAGCCGCTCTGTTTTGCATAATGATACCTGTTGTGTATTGAGCAGAAGCATCATCTGGTTTTAATTCTGTTACCACTTTCATTTGCACTAATGCTTTATCTGTCAACTCATTAATTTGAGCAGTTAAAGCTTGATTAGCAGATCTCAAACTATCCATTTCAGCTTTAATTACTGCTTGAGCTTTTTTATTTTTTGCGTCTTTTAAATCTTTTTTAAGAACAGAAAGTCTCTCATAATTCGCTTCTTCTTCTGTTGTAAGAGCATCAGTAGTTGTATATAACTGTGTACCATACACTAAACGATATTGAGCATTTTCTGGATCTCTTTCGATTAATGTCTCAACTGCTGCTAAAGCATTTTCAGTATCATTTGTGCTCAAATAAGCATTTGCAAGAGACTGAACGATATCGATATTATCAGGGAAAAGCTCTTTTGCTTTTTTAAGGGTTTCAATCGCACCAGCTTTATTTCCTGCTAAATCATTAAAAGCAGCTAATCTTAAATACAAATTAACTTCAGGAGTTTTACTCATCTCAATAGCTTTTGATAAAGAAGAAATCGCACCATCAAGATCTTTATTCATGTATTGGATTTCTGCAAGCGTTGTTTGGCTATTTAAACTGTCAGGCATTATAGAAACTGCATTTTTTAAATGTACTACAGCTTTTGAAAGTTGCTCTGAAGTTGGACTATCGCCTTGAACTAATTTTACACCTGCATTAAACTCATTGGCCCAATAACGAACCATATTATTTTCCATTAACATGGATTTTGCTTCTGCATCAGGAGCACCAGCGTATAATTCAGTTGCTTTTGAATAATCCTGAACCATTTTATTATAAAGTTCTGAGCGGTCTGAAGGATTATTTTTCTTTTGAGCCATTTCACCCAAAATATTTCCACGATACTCGTAAGCACTTCCGTTTGCTGGATTCATTTCTATTGCTTTTCCAACAGACTCGATTGCTTTTTCGAACTCTCCATTTTTAACATTCAATTTCGCTGTTTCAATATTCGGGTCTGTTACCGCACAGGCTGCTAATATGATAATAGCAGACATAACAGAGAAGCTTTTTTTCATTAACGAATTCATAATATTCTGACGACAATTTAAGTTATTTTTGACCTTTAAAGATACAAGAACCTCGTTTTCTGTTCAATAAAGGTTTTGATTATAGTTAAGTTAAAAAGAAAATCGCTTTCAATGCAAACCCAAATAAGATAAAATTATCTTAGATAGAACAATTTTGTTTGGAATTGAGGCTCTAAATGGTCAAATTCGCTTTATTTTCGCAAGTATTACTTTTACTTTTTCTCATTTGAATAATATATAGAATCCTAAAAAGTAGTTGAATTAAACTATTATCAATACAAAAAGCACTATCTCGCTAACTAAATATTTATTAATGTGATGTAAACATTTGTATTCATTGCAATATTTTCAAATCATTAAGGACTATTTGATTAATTTTGGGCATGTCAGCACATACATTAAAACCAAATAGACATTTTCAAGAGTTTTCATTTTTCGATTCTGAAAGTACTTCCCACTTAGAAATCGAAACGAGAAACATATCTAAGCCTATCCTATTAATTTTACATGGGCTGTTTGGTGGGTTAAGCAATTTCGACGCAGTTGTTGACGATCTAAAATCAGAATTCCATATAGTTATTTTAAGTTTACCATTTTTTGATGAAGACCACTTACAAACGATCCCCCAATTAAGTAAATACGTGTTTCGATTTCTTGAAAACGTATTTCCAGGAAAATCCATTCATCTTATTGGCAATTCTTTAGGTGGCCAAATTGCGATTCATCTATGTATACATCACAAAGAGACCTTCGATTCTTTAATTCTAACCGGAAGTGCAGGCTTAATGGAAAACTCTTTTGGATGGAGTAAGCCCAAAAGGTTTTGTGCCGAGTACATTAAAGAAAGAGTTAAAGATGTTTTCTTTTCTTATGAATTAGAACCAGAATCGATTCAATCTATTCAGGATGTCCTTATTAATTCTGAACAATGTGGACGATTATTAAAATTGGCTCGGAATTCGAAAAACACTCATTTAGGACATCAATTATCAGAAATCGCACAACCCGTTTTACTTATTTGGGGCGAAAATGACGATGTTACACCTCCAAATGTTGCCGAACAATTTTGTTCATCTATTCCCAATGCAAGTTTAAAATGGATTCCAAAATGTGGACATGCTCCTATGATGGAACATCCTTCACTCTTTGCTCACTATTGCCATACTTTTCTTTCACAACAACAAATAACAACTAAACTCGAAAAAAAATATGTCTAAAAAAATTGTTCATTCCGATGATGCCCCAAAAGCTTTAGGTCCTTATAGTCAAGCTGTAATTTATAATGGAATTGTTTACTGCTCAGGTCAAATTGGTTTAAATCCCCAAACTGGTGATTTCGTAGGAAATTCTGTCTCAGAACAAACTGAGCAAGTCATGAAAAATCTTGAAGCTGTTTTATCTGAAGCTGGTTCCAATTTTGCCAATGTGTTAAAATGCACCATTTTTCTAGCAGATATGAGCGATTTTGCAGTAGTAAATGAAATTTATGGACGATTTTTTAAAATAAATCCTCCTGCTCGAGAAACAGTTGCGGTTAAAACATTACCAAAAAACGCTCTTGTTGAAATCGGCTGTATTGCCATCGTTTAAACACTGTTCAATTTGTAGAAACGCCATCATGTTGTCTTGAATCTAATTGAGACATCGTGATGGCGTTTATTGATTAATGAGGGTTTTTAGCTGAGTTTTAGTTAAGATTTGTAACAAACTATTTTATGTTACTGCAGCTGAATAGAATAATTTTGCATTATTAAATGATTAGCTAAAGAATAGAGTTCCGTTATCTCTCTGAACATAACTCTCCTTTTTTGCAATCCTTAAAAGCTAAAAAAGTGGCACAAAATTTTAAACGCGAAAGTGGATTTTCATCATGTTTTGTTGAAGAAAATTATTTCAAGATAACATCCAACTGCCAAATAAATTTTTTTTCTTTCTACTTGAATATAGAGTTTACCAAAGAAACAATTCCTTAACTCAATAATCAAAAATCACCTTCTTACACTAAATTCCTGAATTCGTTTATTCCCAACATTGTCTATAATTTCAACTCGTAGCGTATTATTTCTATTGGGTTTAAAATCGGGATGATAATAAACTATCTTGTCTTCTTCGGGGTCATACTCTAAAATCCCTTCTTCATCATTTACCCAAAATCTTGAAGCATTATAATTTATTCCAGATAACTCATCAGCGCCTTTTAATGTTGCAATCCATCTGCCACCAGATTTTCTATATAATTTCGGATTGGATAAAACTGGCGCAATGGAATCTGTTAAAATCTGATAAAACCCAAAGTCTCTTAAATTGGCTGACAAATAGCCATTCTCAAATCTAGAATTGGCAAAATCAATTCTTTTTGTTCGAAAATTATAGGTGTAAAACGCTGTTTTTTCTGGATATCTATACGATTCATTTAATAAAAACGAAATCGTAAAACCTTTTTTTAAAGGCTCTTGTTCTGGCAAAATATAAACGGTTTCAAATCCATTTTCTTCATTTGTATAATATCCTGCTGATAAGGATAACGTATCATAAACCGTATTTTTCCCAAATTCTACTTTCATCAGTTGATCAGCAGTGTGAATAACGGTTTTTACACAAGGTTTTATTCTATAAAGAGGAATACTGACATCATTTAGATTTATTAAAAAGGAATTAAACATTCTTAAATCTAGAACTTGTTCAAATTTAGGTAATAAACGAACTGTTTCGTGAGGTTTGAAAAAATCTAGACTTCGAATACTTACAAGAAGTGGAGTTTCCTCTTTATTTTCAGAAGAATTTGGCAAAACCCAATCATTTTGCCATTTCCAATTTGAAAGATCTTCAGGAAAACTCTGATTATTGGCTAAACTTACAGGTTCATACCAATGAGATTCTTCTTCAGGTAAAGCGTCTGATTCGTGAACGCGTAATTTTCCATAAGCTTTTGAAGTGTTTCCAAAAAAGTCTTGCGCTATTATTTCAAATGAATGTAAACCAGGTTCTAGATTTAACTTGGCTTCAGGTAAGGCCACCTCATAAAATGGCAAGGTATTTCCATCATGTTTATACAATCGTTGATACCCTTTATTTTTTTTCTTCAATAATTCATACACTCGATCTAAAAACATCTCGCGAGTATTCGAGTAACTAAAACTATCTATTCTTGAGTGAAATAGGATTTTTTCGTTCACGATTAATTTGAGTTCATAAACAGCTAAGGCATTTGAAGCACCATCAGCCTGATCAAAAACATCTACAGCTAGACCAACTTGACCAGTTACATCAATCGTTCCAAAATTATAATTCCTTCTTAAGCGTGATGGAGATTTTGTGTAAACCGATTTCTTCCCCTCAACTTTTGCAAATTTGTCTATAGGTTCAATCGCTAAGCCGCTAAATTGAGGTGGCGTTCTATCTTTTACAGAAAGATTTGTAATTAAAGCATTTACGGGACTCTCAATTGGTGAACGGATTTCAAAATGCAAGTGTGGTGGTCCTGCTCCTGATTCGCCTGTATACCCAATTAATTCACCTTGCTTATAACGAATTTTGAATTTCTCCATATTTTGATCGAATACAAAAACACGCCTTTTCCATCGTAATGAATCAACCAATTGATCTAATTTCTTTGTGAAACGATCCATGTGAGCATAAACTGTGAAGGAACCGTCTTCGTGTTTCAAATAAATTACATTTCCATATCCAAATGGACCTTTCGCAACTCGATATACAATTCCATCGCGAGACGCATACAGTTCATAACCAACTCTGCCCCAAGTTTTTACATCAAGTCCTGCATGAAAATGAGCAGATCTTGTTTCTCCTAAAGTAGCTGAAGCTAATCTACTTGAATTTGTTGGCCATAGGTAGCTTACTTTTTTAGGGTCGAATTTTTTTTTCTGAGAAAATGCCCGTTCAACAGCACATAAATTCAACACAAGACTGAAACTTAACAGTACTTGCAATGCTAGTTTTCTATTTTTCATTAGGCAACTGAGAGTTCTAAACTAACTACTCCCTTATTTAATTTAGCAACTAATTTATCACCTGAATTCACTTTTGAAACACCTTGTGGAGTACCTGTAAAGATCAAATCTCCTTCTTGTAAGGTTGAAAATCTCGATACATAAGAAACCAATTCTGAAATGGAAAAAATCATATCGGATGTAAAACCGTGCTGTCTTGTTTTATTATTAACTTGTAATTCGAGCTCAAATACAGAATCTGTATCAAATTCTTTACTTGAAATAAATTCGCTTACGGGGCCGAAAGTGTCGAACCCTTTTGAAAGTGTCCAAGGATGTCCTTTTTCTTTTGCTTTTTGCTGTAAATCTCTAGCCGTAAAATCAATTCCAATTCCGATTGCACTTACATAAGACCAAGCTTCATCAACTGAAAGTTTGCTTCCTTTTTTTCCAATCAACAGAACTAATTCCACTTCATGATGAACATCGTTTGATTCAGCAGGTAATTCTACTTTACCATTTGGTAATTCTAAGCTTGAATTCGGCTTTAAAAAAACCATCGGCTTTTTGGGAATCGGATTATTTAATTCTTTTGCATGTTCGGCATAATTGCGACCGATACAAAAAACAGTATTTACACGAACGGATTCTGAACTTCCGGAAATTTGTACAAATGGCATGGTAAATCAGCTTAAATTATTTGCTCAAATATAGAAAACTTAGCTTGAAATGCTGTTTAAAAGTATTTTCCTTGCTTTGAATTTACTTTTTATAATATTTTTTCTTGAGCCAAAAAGCGACATTCACCAATGCAATTAAAGCAGGAACTTCAACCAAAGGTCCAACAACTCCTGTAAAAGCTTGACCACTGTTTAAACCAAAAACAGCAATGGATACAGCAATCGCCAATTCAAAATTATTCCCTGCTGAAGTAAATGAAATCGCAACGTTTTTATCGTATTCTGCTCCCATCCATTTACTAATTATGAAACCAATTCCAAACATAATTATGAAATAAATCAAAAGCGGAACAGCAATTCTTAACACATCGAGAGGAATTTGAACAATGAGTTCACCCTTCAAACTAAACATGACTAGAATTGTAAAGAGTAATGCAATTAATGTAATTGGTGAAATTTTAGGGATAAAAACCGTTTTATACCAATTCTCACCTTTCAATTTCACTAAAACTAGTCGAGAAATCATCCCTGCAAAAAATGGAATTCCCAAATAAATGGCAACAGATTCGGCGATCAAAGAAATCGAGATATCAACTATAGCGCCATCAAATCCGAAATAAGGAGGCAATACGGTGATAAAAATCCACGCATAAAACGAATAGGCGAATACTTGAAAAATGCTATTAAGAGCAACCAGACCAGCTCCATATTCTGCGCTTCCTTCAGCTAAATCATTCCATACTAAGACCATAGCGATACAACGTGCTAATCCAATAAGAATTAAGCCAATCATGTATTCTGGATAATCTTGCAGAAAAATGATTGCAAGAATAAACATGAGAATTGGGCCAATAATCCAATTCAAAACCAGTGAAATGGATAGAATCTTCACATTTCTAAACACTTTGGGAAGTAAGGCATAATCCACTTTTGCTAAAGGCGGATACATCATTAAAATGAGCCCAATTGCAATTGGAATATTGGTAGAACCAGAGCTAAAAGAGTTTATAAAATTAGAGGATTCTGGTAAAAAGTACCCAATAGCAACACCAATAAGCATCGCTAAAAATATCCACAAGGTTAGAAAACGATCAAGAAATGCCAGTTTTTTCATCTCTTTTTTAGACTACTATTTATTTAATTTTACTGAAAACATATAATTGCTCAATCGCAATTTGAAGGCAACGCTCATCATAAACTTTTGATTCTTCTGGGGTTCCATCCGATATTTTAGGGTCTACATAAGGCAAAGAAATGCGTTTTTCTGCGCCAAGAACTACTGGACAATTTTGATCGGCATCGCTACATGTCATAATAGCTGCAAATTTTTCTTGGGGATTAAATGTATCATCGTATCGTTTAGAAAAACAAATAATTGGTTTTTTTTCTTCTTTATATACGATTTCAATTTTAGGATTTTCTCCTCCTTGATTTATAGCTTTAAGTCCTGTTCGTTCTATGGCAGCAATCGCTCGTGGATTAAAAGCCGTAGCTTCAGTTCCTCCTGAAAACTCCTCAACAAAATTTCCTAAACCATAATATTCAGCTGCAACTTTTGCCCAAATTTGACTTAAATGACTTCGGCGCGAATTATGAGTGCAAATGAAAATAAGTTTAGATGGTTCATTTTTGTCTTTCTTCATCTGAATGTATTCAACTAAGACATTCAGTTTTTCTTTTCTTTCTGCAGGAATCGAGTCAATATGAGATTCAGCATTTTTTAAATAAGTAATAAGAAGGTTATTTAACATAGATTTAAAAAAATTATCAATTTTCAGGGATTTACATACGGGAAAATACATCCCAAATCATTAATTCTTAATTATTTACGATTGACAATCTAAAGTCAGATTAAGAATTATCTTTTGAGACATAATTTTGTTAAAAATGTCATTTCTCAATTTATCAAAATAACAAATCGTTTATTTTATCCGAATTTCGAAAGACCATTATCTCAATTTAACGAAGAACTCAATCTAGCAGCATCCAGAGTTTGGAGCACAACGACTTCTCTCTAAAATTCGCTTATCTTTTTCAGTTGATTCAATTGGTTTTCCGCCAGGCTTTTGAGCAAATACCGTTACACTAAAAATTCCTGTAGAACCAAATTTAAACTCAATTAAATCTTGTTCTGATAAATGTTGAGCCAATAAATCATCAGGAATTACAATTGTTTTTTCTTTTTGGACTTCCACATTCAAAAAGCCTGCATCTTGAATAAAATTAAGGTATTCCGACTTTTGAATAGCACCAGCAACGCAGCCTGCATACATCTCAGCGTCTTCTTGTAATCCTTCAGGTAAATCACCAACTAAAACAATATCAGAAATACTGAAATGTCCACCAGGCTTTAATACTCGATAAATTTCTTTAATTACATTTTTCTTGTTGGGAACTAGATTTAAAACGCAATTACTAACCACAACATCAGCAACATTGTCAGAAACAGGCATGTTTTCAATATCGCCTTGACGGAATTCTACATTATTATAACCCAATTTTTCAGCATTGATTCTTGCTTTATCAATCATTGCTGTTGTGAAATCAATACCAATAATTTTACCGGATTCTCCTGCTTCGTGGCGAGCTACAAAACAATCATTTCCTGCGCCTGAACCTAAATCAATAACCGTATCGCCTTTTTTGATTTGAGCAAAAGCTGTTGGCAGACCACAACCTAGGCCTAAATCCGCATCAGGATTATAGCCTTCAATTTCGGTGTAATCGTCCATCATAATGTTATAAATCTTATTGGTGGGATTGGTTGCGCCACAGCAAGAACGAGCATTTACTTCTTTTTCTTGATTCGCGATTGAACTGTATTTTTCGCGAACGATTTCTTTTAATTCTGCGTCTGTTTTCATAATTGTTTTATTTTTTTTGAAGAATAGACTTTGCAAACACCTTCACATGGCCTATTCGAATTCATTGTTTTATTTTTTTTATTTTTCTATTTGAGCTTACTCTGAAAAATACTTTTCAGTAAAATATTCGGCGATTTCAAACGGTTTGAATGGGTAAAAACCGACAAATTGATTTTTTGTACAAGTATCAATTTTGTTGTTTTCTTAAGTAGAATTCAACTTTAACATTGTTGAAACCATTGGTATGATTTTCACAAAAAATTCAAAAGTCGTCTTTTCATTTTACTTTTCAATACTTCACTATCACTCAAATTCTGAATATTGCTCATTCTCAGGAACAACAGCTTTCATTTGATACTGGTTTATACTCATCAAATAATTGATTAAATAAACCTTTGATTTCATTCCACCTATCCGAATTAATACAGTAACTGACCGAAACACCTTCGATAGTTCCATGAATAATTCCGATGTCTTTCAACTCACGTAAATGTTGACTGATTGTAGCTTGCGCTAAACCCAGTTCATTCACCAAATCGCCATTTACACAAGCATTCGCTTTAATTAAATAATCAATAATGGCAATTCGAGCAGGATGCCCGAGCACTTTAGCGATGTTCGCTAATTCATTTTGTTGAAGCGTAAATAAATCTGATTTTGTGATTCCCATTGAATTAAGCTTATTAATTGTTTCATTGCAATATTACGATGAATAAAATCTAAATGCAATACATGTTATTGAATAAAGTAAAATATTATCGTACATTTACGATGAACTAAAAGAATTACATGAGTAGAACGCTAGCAGCTCTTACATTTACTGAAGAAGACTTACAATTAGCTACTTTTGCCAAAGCATTATCGCATCCTGTACGTCTGAATATTATTCGGATTTTAAATGAACAAGCTTGCTGCTATAATGGCGATCTCACTGAAATTATTCCTCTAGCACAATCAACTATATCACAACATCTTAAAGTGTTGGTTGAAGCCGGTTTAATTCAAGGTGAGATATTACCTCCAAAAGTGAAATATTGTTTAAACAGAGAGAATTGGAACAAAGCTAAAACCTTGTTTTCACAATTCTTAGATTTCGATATTCCAAAAACAACGTGTAAATCAACTTCTTAAAAAAATTTGTGCTTAATAATCGTAAATCTACGATAAACATTGAAAAGACAACATACTATGAAAACCATTAAAATTCTTGGCACAGGTTGTGCAAAATGCAAACAAACAGAAGCGGTTGTTAGACAAACACTTACAAATCTTGGGATAGAAGCCAATATCGTAAAAGTGGAAGATATTCAAGAAATTATGAAGTATAATATCTTTACAACACCTGTTGTAGTGGTCGACGAAATCGTAAAAATTAAAGGAAAAGTGCCAACTTCTGACGAAATTAAACAGCTTTTACTTGCTTAAAACTAAAACATCAAATTAATAATTATCTCCATTATGGAAACTACAACAATTAAAGCTACCGAAATTTGTCCGACTTCAACCTTTAAACGAGTTCAAGAAGGAGCATTATTAGTTGATGTTCGTGAAGAAAACGAAATTCAACAAGTGGCTTTTAATGTGCCCAAAATTATGTATGTCCCAATTAGTGAATTTGAAAAACGTTTTTCTGAAATCCCGCAAGATCGTGAAGTAATTCTTGTTTGCCAAAGTGGTAGCCGAAGTTTAAAAGCTACTTATTTTTTAATGAATCACGGTTATACACACGTGGTAAATATGCATAGTGGAATTGAACGATGGATAAAAAAAGGATTCCCAATAATAGGCGATGCATCTTCTGTTCAATCTGATTCTTGCTGCTCTTCAAATAGTTGTTGTTAATAATTTTTTAAAACCTTAAGTATTATGTTCAACTGGATTCAATCTTTCGCGAACTGGCTCATTTATTCGCAATTTCAGATTTCAGCGGAATCGCATTTAGGCGTAGCATTAAACTTTTTTGTTTACGATACTCTTAAAATATTGATTTTACTGTTCTTAATTACCATGTTAATGGGTATTATTAACACCTATTTCCCGATTGAGCGAATCCGAAATTTCTTGAGTCGCAATAAACTATTTGGATTCGAATATCTAATTGCAGCTCTTTTTGGCGCAGTAACTCCATTTTGTTCCTGTTCTTCCGTTCCACTTTTTATCGGTTTTGTTCAAGGACGAATTCCACTCGGCGTCACTTTTTCCTTTTTGATAACCTCTCCTCTCGTTAATGAAATAGCGATTGCTTTGTTTATTGGACTTTTCGGCTGGAAAATTACCTTAATCTATGCGGCAACCGGTATTTTATTAGGAACTTTTGGCGGATTGGCTTTGGAAAAATTCAGACTAGAGCGTTTTCTGAGTCCTTGGGTTCAAGATATTATTTCGAAAGCTGAACGTGATGAAATCGCCTTTGAATCGGAACACAAAACCTTTTTTCAACGAATTCCTGAAATCGCACACGGTTCTTGGGATATTGTAAAAGGCGTCTTTGTGTTTGTTCTTATTGGAATTGCGATTGGTGCCGGAATGCACGGATTTGTACCCGATCAATTCTTTGCGCAATATTTAGGTGGTGGAGAATGGTGGACTGTTCCTCTTGCCGTAATTCTTGCTGTTCCAATGTATGCGAATGCCGCGGCAATTGTACCTGTAATTCAAGTTTTGGTTGTAAAAGGTGTTCCACTCGGAACCGCAATTGCGTTTATGATGGCAACGGTCGGTTTATCGCTTCCTGAAGCCACTTTATTGAAAAAAGTGATGAGTATGAAACTCATTAGCATCTTTTTTGGAACTGTTACTTTTTTCATGATTCTTTCTGGATATTTATTTAACGTAATTTTATAATGAATTATGGCACACGACCACTCACACTCCCATTCCTCAGAATCGATTAAATCAATTGGAAAAGCATTTGTCTGGGGCATTTTCTTAAACCTCACTTACGTTTTAATTGAACTTAGTTATGGATTTATTATTGATTCAACAGCTTTAATTTCCGATGCTATTCATAATATTGGAGATATTTCAGGATTATTAATTGCCTATTTTGCATTCAAGATAAGCGATATAAAATCAGGAAAAATATTTACTTATGGCTTTAAGAAATCTTCTATTCTTGCCTCTTTTATCAACTCAATACTTTTAGCCTTTTCTATCGGTATCATTTCATGGGAAGGTATTGATAGAATAATTAATCCAGTTCCTATTGATGGAATTTCTGTTATGATTATTGCTGGTATTGGAATTGGAATAAATGGGTTTTCTGCTTTCCTATTCATGAAAAATCAAAAAAATGATCTTAATGTTAAAGCAGCTTTTTGGCACTTACTTGCCGATGCGTTAGTTTCAGCTGGTGTTGTTTTAAGTGGCTTAATTATTTATTTCACACAATGGTATTTTTTAGATGGATTTATAACCCTAATTATAGCATTAGTAATATTACTAAGCACATGGAGCTTATTTAAAGATAGTTTAATAGGAATTTTAGACGGAATTCCAAATTCGATAGATTCACAAGAAATTCAAGAACATTTTCTAAAAGTAGAAGGCGTTCACGAGATACATCACACTCATATTTGGAGTTTAAGTACACAAGAAATTGCCTTAACCACCCATATTGTAATAAACGCATTAGACTTAATTCCAAAATTAAAAAAAGTTTTAAAATCTGAAGCAGAAGAACATGGAATTACCCATTGCACATTTGAATTTGAACTTATTTCAGAAGAATGTAAAGACCTTAAACTCAATAAATAAATATCTTATGAAAAAATTAGCTTTTATTATTCCTTTTATTACACTTCTTGTAACCAATTCCATTTACGCTCAAAAAGTTATCTCATTCGATGAATGGATGAGCAATTTCTCTTACGATAAAATTGGCCCTATGCAAGTTGACGCAAATGGAGCTAAAGTTTTATTAGCAACAAAAAAAGCTGTTCTTCTCGATATTCGATTTAATGAAGAACGCGCAACTTGGCAAATAAATAACGGAATTCATATTCCAGCAAACGAACTTCCAAAACGTCTGAATGAATTGAACAAAGAAACGCTCTACATTGTGGCTTGTCCTCACGAAACCCGTTCAGAAATGTCTATGTTGTACTTAACTACCAAAGGTTATAAAGCCAAATTTTTAAAAGGCGGTTTGATGGGCTTAATGGACAGTTTAAGAGGCGGAAATGCACTAGATTTCCAAGAAATGCTTAAAAACTAAGATTTTTAAACTCATGACAATTACTTATTTATATTGAATGTTAGATATTGTCTTTTTTGAATGATATTACAATCGTTAATGAATTTATTCCGGATAATGAATGATATCTCATTCACTTTTTAAGTTTGAATTAAAATTTGTTGGCTTATTTCTTTTCAACCCATACTCAATAAAAAAAAGTCACAAGCGCAACCGCCGTGACTTTTTATATATACTGGTAAATCCATTCTAATCTTGATTTACTTTATAAAGTAAACTTGATTAATTGGCCAACAATAATTACAACACTTCAGCGCGTTGTTTTGCGACTTTATCACTTTCTAGATATTCATCGTAGGTCATCAATTTATCTAAATAACCATTTGGAGAAAGTTCAATTACTCTAGTTGCCACGGTTTGAGTGAACTCGTGGTCATGTGAGGTAAACATTACTGTTCCAGGAAATGCTTTTAGCGCATCGTTAAAGGCTTGAATTGATTCCAAGTCGAGGTGATTCGTTGGTTCATCTAAAATGATGAAATTGGCGCCTGAAAGCATGATTCTAGCAATCATACAACGCATTTTTTCTCCACCAGATAAGACAGAGCACTTTTTCAGAACTTCTTCACCAGAAAAAAGCATTTTTCCTAAAAATCCACGTAAGAAAACTTCATCTTTTGCACCCGCTTCATCAGCGAATTGACGTAACCAATCCACCAAATTGTCATCGGTTGTGAAGAAAGAATCGTTATCAACAGGTAAATAAGCGGCTGTTATAGTCTGCCCATATTGAAAAAATCCTGATTTTGCGGTTTCTTCATCCATCAAGATTTTAAATAAACTGGTAACTGCTGTGCTATCTTTTGAGATAAATGCAATTTTATCCCCTTTGCCCACATTAAAAGTCAAGTCTTTAAATAACGGTTCACCGTGTCGATCAAAACGTAAATTCTCAACATGTAAAATTTGATCTCCAGCAGGTCTGTTTTGTTTAAAAATGATAGCAGGATATTTTCTTGTTGAAGGCTGAATATCATCAACATTAATTTTATCGAGTAATTTTTTCCGGCTTGTAGCTTGTCTCGATTTCGAAGCATTAGCACTAAAGCGTGCAATAAACTCTTGTAATTCTTTTTTACGCTCTTCTGCTTTTTTATTTTGCGATTGTTTTTGCTGCAATGCTAACTGACTTGATTGATACCAAAACGAGTAATTTCCAGTATAAATTTTTATCACTGAAAAATCGATGTCGGCAACATGAGTACAAACTGAATCTAAAAAGTGACGATCGTGAGAAACAACAATTACCGTATTTTCAAAATTCATCAAAAAGTTTTCAAGCCAAGAAATGGTATGAATATCTAAATCGTTAGTCGGCTCATCCAAAATTAGGATATCGGGATTACCAAAAATGGCTTGTGCTAATAGAACACGTACTTTTTGATTTCCACTCAAATCTTTTACTAAATCATAATGAAGATCTTCCACGATTCCCATTCCACTTAAAAGCGATGCAGCATCAGATTCTGCATTCCAGCCGTCCATTTCAGCAAATTCGCCTTCTAATTCTGCAGCTCTAATTCCATCGGCATCTGAGAAATCCGCTTTTGCATATAAAGCATCTTTTTCTTGCATGATTTCCCACAACTTTTCATTTCCCATCATCACCGTTTGAATAACAGGAATTTCATTAAATTCATTGTGATTCTGACGTAAAACCGACATGCGTTTACCACTATCAATATGAACACTTCCTGAATTAGGATCGATATCACCTGATAAAATTTTCAAAAATGTTGACTTACCGGCGCCATTTGCACCTATTACGCCATAACAGTTTCCGGTAGTAAATTTGATAGAAACATGGTCGAATAAAACGCGTTTCCCGTAGCTTAGAGAAACATTGTGAGTTGAAATCATAGCTGGATTTTTTTAAAAAAATTAGGACTCACAGCTTATTGGACCGTGAGCCCTTTTTGAATTACAAATTAGTAAATGAAATAGAATTAACGTCTTCTACGTTCACGATCGCCACCTGAGCCACCTGAGCGCCCACCGCGACCTCTATCACCACCGCGTTCACGGTCACCGCCACGAGGAGCTCTATCGCGAGAACCACCACTGCCGCCAGATCTATATCCACCGCCTGAAGAACGAGGTGCAGAATCAGAACCTGCATCAGGACCACTTCCACGAACAAATGCACGAATATTTAAATTTTTTCCGTCTAATTTAATAGCATCTAATTTTGAAACACTCTCAGAAACACCTTCTTTAACATCAATTAAAGCCATTCCTTTTACAAAAGCAATTTGCCCAATTGATTCAGAACCGATATTAGCTGATTCGCAAATTACGCGAACTAACGCGCCTTTGCGTAAATCTCTGTTAACACCTTCAACAACAAAAGTTGACATTCCTGCTTCTGGGCCAACTGGACGGTCACGTCTTTCAGGGCGTGGCCCTCTTTCGGGACGGTCACCACCACGATCACCGCGATCACCACGGTCAGAACGTTCTGGTCTTGCAGGGCGATCATCATCTCTTCCACGTCTGTTTCTTTCAGCGACTATTTCTAGAGGACGAGCATGGCGATAATATTCTAAGAATCGGTTAAACTCAATAGAAACAAATCGTTTAATTAACTCTTCTTTAGGCATTTCAGACAATTGTTCGTAAACAGCTGTCATAAATGGTTCGATATCTTTTTCATTAACAGTAACGTTTGCCATTTTATTAATCATAGCAAATAACTGTTTCTCGCAAATGGCTTCACTACTTGGAATTGTATCTATTTGAAGACGTAAACCAGTTTTTCTTTCGATGAGATAAATACGGCCTTTTTCTCTTGTGTTTACAAGAGCCATAGAAATACCTTGTTTACCAGCTCTACCGGTTCTACCACTTCTGTGAGTATAACTTTCGATATCGTCAGGTAAATTGTAATGAATAACGTGAGATACACTGTCTACATCAATACCACGTGCAGCAACATCAGTAGCAACTAAAATGGTAACAGTTTTCTCACGGAAGCTACGCATAACTTGATCGCGTTGCCCTTGAGATAAATCACCATGTAATGAAGCTGATGGATATCCATCTTTAATTAATTTTTCTGCAACTTGTTGAGTTTCCATACGAGTACGGCAAAAAATGATACCGTAAATATCAGGATAGAAATCCAATAAGCGTTTTAGAGCATTATAACGATCACGTTCGTGAATCAAAAATCCAAAATGCTCAATTGTTTTTTGAGCTTCGTTTTTTGAACCGATAGTAACTTCTACAGGATCGTTCATGTATGTTCTAGCAATACGTTCTACATCTTTAGGAAAAGTCGCGGAGAATAACCAAACGTTTTTATCCTTTGGAGTATCAGAAAGAATTTTATCGATATCCTCTTTGAAACCCATATCCAACATTTCGTCGGCTTCATCGAGAACTACTGTTCTAATATGTGAAATATTAGCTTCATTGCGATCCATTAAGTCCATCAAGCGACCTGGAGTTGCAACAATAATTTGAACGCCTTTTCTTAAAGCGAAAATTTGATCACGAATAGAAGAACCACCATAAACAGCTAAAATCCATGTTTTAGGCATGTTAACTGCAAATGATTGAATTTCATTGGTAATTTGAAGACAAAGTTCACGCGTTGGGCATAAAATTACAGCCTGAACTTCTTTTAAGGCGGGGTCTAATTTCTGTAATAATGGTAAGCCAAATGCTGCTGTTTTTCCTGTTCCTGTTCCGGCTAGCGCAATTAAATCTGTGTTTTCAGTTAGAAGTAAGGGAACTGTTTGAGTTTGGACTGGGGTAGGATTTTCGAATCCTTTGGCCACTACGGCCTCTAAAATTGGGGCACTTAGCCCGAATGAGTCAAAAGACATGGAGATATATTTGATTATTTGAAAAAAATGCGGATGAGGACGGATTTGCAGGTTGACTAAAAAGCCGGCTTAACAACACTATATTCCTTAAGATACGAAAATTACATGGATATATACGTGATTACTAAAAAGGAATAAAATGCAAAAAATTTAATCTTAGGTAAGAAAATAAGTCTATTTCATGTTCAAAATTGAATTCGCGATTACTTTTCTTTGTTTAGAGTAGTATCTTTGTTCATGATTTTCTCTCAAGCCACTCCTTTTATCCCTTTACGTCCAGTTCCAAAAAATGGACGAATAGCTCTAACTTCACCAGCCTCAAGTCCAGATTCAGAAAAATTAAAACGTGGAATTGCCTATTTAGAGCATCGAGGTTATTCTGTAAAAGTTGGACAAACTTGTTATAGCAAAACCGACTATTTGGCCGGTGATGATGCTATGAGAGCCAATGAGTTTCTTGATTTTATTGAAGATGATTCAATTGATGCTGTTTTTTGTACTCGTGGCGGATTTGGGAGTATGAAAATCTTGAGGATGTTAGATTTTGAATTGATTAGAGAAAAGAAAAAATTACTTGTTGGCTTTAGTGATATTACGAGTCTTTTATTAGCAATTTATGCCAAAACTGGCGTTCCTGGAATTTCGGGAATGATGCCAGCCTATAATTTTTCTGAGGATTTTATTCCTGAAAAAGAAGAACATCAATTTTGGTCACTTGTTGAAACTGGAGAATTTGAGTATGATTTTTCTCAGCCATTAACTAAGCTAAATGATGTTGAAGAAACTTCATTTTCTGGCCCAATGATTGCTGGAACACTTTCACTACTTACAAAACTTATAGGAACTCCTTATGCTCCTGATTTACGAGGACATATTCTCTTATTAGAAGACATTGGTGAACGCGTTCATAAATTGGAAAGTTATTTTGAACATTTATCATTAAGTGGCGCATTAAACGAAACAGCTGCTCTACTTCTTGGCGATTTCACTCCTGCCGATTCTGAAGAATATTCAGAAGTTCCTAGTCATGATGAAATGATTTATCGTGTTTTTAAAAGTTATCGCAAACCATTTTATTCCAATTTGAATTACGGACATATTCCAAATTTACTTTCCATGCCTATTGGTTTACCATTGGAATTTTCAATTTCTGAACAATCGCATGTTAGAACTCTTAAAAATCTATTTGAATGAGTAAGAAAAAAATTGTTGTATTTGCTTCTGGCAGTGGTTCTAATTTTCAATCTATAATTGATGCGGTCGATGCTGGAGAAATTAATGCTGAGATATCGGGATTGATTACAAATAATCCTAGTGCATTTTCGATTGAACGAGCAAAAAGAGCAGGTATATCAGCGCTAGTTATTGCCGAAAAATATTTTTCAACTTATGAAGAATATGAAGAAAGCTTGTTAAAACATCTAGCACTTTTTGAAGCTGAAATTATTGTACTTGCTGGATATATGCGAAAAATTCCTTCATCTCTGATTTCAAAATATGAAGGTAACATCTTGAATATTCATCCTGCATTATTGCCCAAATTTGGTGGCAAAGGTATGTATGGAATGCATGTTCATCATGCTGTTATTGAAGCTGGTGAAAAAGAATCAGGCTGTACTGTGCATCTTGTTACTCAAGAATATGATGAAGGTCCTGTATTAGCTCAAGCCCTTGTTCCTGTTTTGACAGATGACACTGCAGAAGAACTTCAAAAAAGAGTGTTAAAAGAAGAACATCGTCTTTACCCTGAAGTATTAAAGAAATTTTGTTCAAAGTAATCAAACAATTGATTTTACATTAATAATCATTAACCATAAACATTGATATCAGTGGCACTTAAACCCTTATCAACTCTTCCTAAGCATGCTTTACCTATTAAACGAGCATTGCTTTCCGTTTCCGACAAAACCGGAATTATTGAATTGGCAAAAGCTTTGTCTGAAAATGGAACTGAACTTATTTCAACCGGTGGAACTGCAGCTGCGATTAAACAAGCTGGAATTCCTGTAAAAGATGTTTCTGAAATCACTGGATTTCCTGAATGTCTCGATGGCCGTGTTAAAACCTTGCATCCAATGGTTCATGGTGGAATTTTAGCGAGAACTTCTCATCAACCTGATATGGATGAATTAGCGACTTTGGGGATTACTCCTATCGAATTAGTCGTTGTGAATTTATATCCATTTAAAAGCACCATTGAAAAGCCAGAAACAACTTTAGCTACAGCAGTTGAATTTATTGATATTGGTGGACCAACTATGGTTCGTGCTTCAGCTAAAAATTTTGCTCATGTTTGTATTTTAACAAACCCAAATCAGTATGCAAATTTTATTACTGAGTTAAACGAGGGAAAATCAATTTCATATGAAACTAGATTGGAATTGGGAAGAGCAGCTTTTAATCACACTGCCGCTTATGATTCCGACATTGCAAATTATTTGAATGGTTTAAAATCGGGTGAAGAAATGCCTGATTCCGTTTATGTTCATGGTGATAAAGCTCATGATTTGCGTTACGGTGAAAACCCTCATCAAAAAGCTGGGATTTATGGAAATCCTTCTTCTTATATAAACTGTTTTCATGGCAAAGAACTCAGCTACAACAATTATTTAGATGTTGATGCAGCTCTTCGTCTTATTTCCGATTTCGAAGAAGCAGAACCAACGGTTGCGATTTTTAAACATACCGTTCCTTGCGGTGTTGGAACTGCATCAAATTTATTAACTGCTTACGAAAGAGCGTTTTCAGCAGATAAAGTCTCTCCTTTTGGTGGAATTGTAATTACCAATAAACCTCTTGATTTAGAAACAGCTCAAGCAATTGATAAAATTTTTACTGAAATCATTATTGCTCCTGAGTTTTCTGCTGAAGCCGAAGAATTGTTAAAGAAAAAAGCGAATCGCCGTTTGATTACACAATTACGCAGTCTAAAAGGAGATAAATCGGTTCAATTCAAATCAATATTTGGCGGTGTTTTGTACCAACAAGCTGATTCTGTTTCTTATTCTGGCGATGATATTAAAGTTGTTACTAAACGTCAGCCCACAGAAAAAGAAATTGCCGATTTAGTTTTTGCATGGAAAGTCTGTAAACATGTGAAATCGAATGCTATTGTTTACGCAAAAGATGGTGTAACCTCAGGAATTGGAACTGGACAAACAAGTCGTGTCGACTCTTCTGAACAAGCAATTGCAAAAGCAGGTAAAGAAGGACATGATTTAATCGGATCTGTTATAGCTTCAGATGCGTTTTTCCCATTTTCTGATGGAGTTGAAGCTGCGGCAAAAGCTGGAGTTACTGCGGTAATTCAACCTGGAGGATCTGTTAGAGATCAGGAAGTAATCGAAATGGCTGATAAATATAATTTAGCGATGATATTTACAGGCGTGAGACATTTTAGACATTAATAGAAACGATTCAATTGATAATTGTCAAGTTTACAACTGACAATTATCAATTATCAATTTTTTATAGATTTTTAAATGCTTCTGTTTCTAAAATGGAAATCGGTTCAATTTCAGTTTCGTCTTGAACATTGATTACATCAAAGTTGCGGATATCAACAAAATCGTGAAATTCCTCTGAGGTATTTATAATTACGCCACCCAATAAAAAGATCTTTTCGCAATTAAACTCTTTGCGAGACATTTTAATAAGACGCTTTATTTGCTTATTAATTTTAAAATAAGCAACATCAGTCATTTCTTTTTTAGGATTTTCAGCTGTCAATATTTGATGCTTAAACGGCATTAAAGTACGTTCTAAAATAACTTGTTGATAATCATATTCAACTCCCATTGGAACATAAGTATCTAAGCCTTCTTCTTCTCTTCTAAAGCGATCGAGAGCCAACATTAAAGCACCACAACTATTCGTAAGTCTTTTTTGACCAAAGCGTCTCATTCGTCCTAATTCGCCATCGTCTGTAATTCCGATATGAGGGCCATAAAAAATAAACGCATCACCGCCATCGGGAATATGGTGAGAATAAGCAACCATTCCAGTAAACCCTGAAAACGGTAATCCACCTAAACCTCCCATTGAAAACGGACGCTGTAAAACACGTCTAAAGTCAGTTGAAACATTTATGTCATCTGAACAAACTGAAGTTGCAAATAACATTTTTTTAAGATTAGATTTATATTCTTTATGCAATAAAGTAAGATAGCTATCGGTAATTTCTTCACCCGTTTTTGCATTCGAATAATGGTCGAGAACCAAACCTTCAATTTCTAAACTCATAGTATTATTGAACTTGTTAGTAATTTATTTAAGATTATATAAAAGATGTGTTTCATAAATCATCATTTATAATCAGCATATAAAAGTATAATTGAATTAATTCATTTTTCAAGCATGCTTAGCATTAAAATGCAATTAGAGTTAGTTAATATAGATTACTTAAACTAATCTATATTAACTGGGATTCAGCACTTTTTAGTGCTTTTTATAAGTCATCAAATAGAAATTTACCCTTATTTCCAATTTGTTTGATGCTTAAGTAAACTATTGTTTATCAAATAACTGTTTCATCGATTCTTTGTTTAAAGGCTTGGAAATAAACTCTTTTACACTTTTATTCTCTGTAACTCTATCCATGTCTTCAGTTTCAATAGAGCTTGAAACAACCATGATTTTAATTTTATCCATCAGATTAGTTTTCTCGAACTCGCTTAAAAAAAACCAGCCATCCCAAATTGGCATATTTAAGTCCAAAAGAACTAATTCAGGTAAATCATTCCCTAATTTCGAATCAGTAAGTAATTGATCAAATGCTTTTTTACCGTTATCAAATACTTGAACTCTATCAGTAATATCAATGCTTTCTAGCACCCTAAGTGCTGTAAAAACATAAATATCATCATCGTCTACAACATATATAAGCTTAAATTTTTTTGACACCTATCATCCCAACAATAAATTCTTTCTTGTATTTGAAATAAACTACATATTTAAAAATTTAAAACCGCTTAGAAAAAGTGATCTGAGTAAAAAACTTTAGAATAATGTATTTTTTTACTGGTTTTACATAAAAACAGAGTTAATTACTTCAATTAAATATTCCCTATTCAACAATGATTTTTCTAAATTGCAACATTCTGATTTTCATAACCTCTAATGTTCGATAAATGAAATCAATCTTAATTTTCATTATAATATTAATTGGACTCCAATCAGTTCAATCCATTGAAGCGCAAATATTTACAAGACAAGACAGTTTGCGAGGCTCTATTACTCCTGAACGAGAATGGTGGGATTTGAACTACTACAACTTGAGCATCTCAATACATCCTAGTGATTCAACAATTTCAGGTACAAACGAAATTTATTTTACAGCTTTAAAAAATGGGAAAACACTTCAAATAGAATTACAAGAACCTTTAAAAATTGAATCCATTAAACAAGCTGGAAAAAAGCTAAAATGGAAAAAAGACGGTTATTCCTATTTTGTAAATCTAAAAAAAGAAGTCGAATCGGGAACGAACAGTAGTATTATTATTACTTATTCAGGGAAACCTTTAATTAGTAAAATGCCACCTTGGGACGGTGGATTTACTTGGAAATACGATACAAATGGAAAACCATTTATTGCGACTTCTGTTCAAGGTGATGGTGCAAGTCTTTGGTGGCCAAACAAAGACCACATGTATGACGAGGTTGATAGTATGGGTATTTCTTTAAGAGTACCAAAAGGACTTATTGGAGTTTCTAACGGTCGATTACGTTCAAAAACTGTTTTAGCAGACAGTTCTGTGAACTTTCAGTGGCATGTTTCTAACCCAATTAATAATTATGGAGTAAATGTTAATGTTGGCGATTATGTTCATTTTGGCGAAAAATATTCAGGGGAAAAAGGTGAATTAAATTGTGATTATTGGGTTTTACGTTCAGATTTAGAAAAAGCTAAAATTCAATTTAAAGATGCAAAAAGAACATTAGAAGCGTTTGAGCATTGGTTTGGTCCTTATCCGTTTTATGAAGACAGTTATAAATTAGTACAAGTTCCTTATTTAGGAATGGAACATCAAAGTTCAGTTACATACGGTAATGGTTTTAAAAATGGATACAGAGGTACTGACTTAAGTAAAACAGGCTGGGGATTAGAGTTTGACTTTATAATTGTTCATGAGTCAGGGCACGAATGGTTTGCCAACAATATTACGTATAAAGATATGGCAGACATGTGGATACATGAGAGTTTTACCAATTATTCTGAGAGTTTATTTCTAGAATATTTTTATGGAAAAAACGCAGGTTATGAATACGTTAGAGGTTTAAGAAAACGAATTTCAAATGATAAGACGATTATTGCTCCCTATAATGTAAATGCTAGTGGTTCAGGTGATATGTATTACAAAGGCGCAAATATGCTTCATACGATCAGACAATTGGTTCCAACAGATTCAGTTTGGAGAGCAATGCTTAGAGGTTTAAACAAAGAGTTTTATCATAAAACCGTACAAACTGAGGAAATTGAATCGTATATCAGTAAAAGTTTAGACTTGAAGTTAGATTATGTATTTGATCAGTATTTAAGAGATATTCGCATACCTGTTTTGCAATATTATTTTCAAGATAAAACGGTGTTTTATAGATGGAATCAGACGGTGAGGGGCTTTGAATTACCGATTCAAACAACAATAAACGATTCAACGTTTGTGATTAAACCGACTGCTGCTTGGAACTTTGTACAAAAAGAATATGAAAGCAAACCTTCAATTTCTTTTGATCCGAACTTTTATATTACTCCGTTGGATTTAAGCGTAGAAAGCAGTTTTAAAAAAGAAAAGGAATAGTTAATGATATTCAAGATGTAAGAATCAAGATAGTAGCTATTTTGATTCTTACTTTTCTCGAACTCTATTAATATTTCTTGTGAATTCACAAAAAAGAACTTCATCTTTTTAATATGATGATCTAAATTTTTGATTTTTATAAAAAAGTCAAATCGATCATAACTAAAGACTAAGTCAGATTAATTTATCTAAAAAAATAGGTAAGCATAAATTCAATCTGTAAATTACAGTATAAATTCTGATTCTTAGATTAGCCATGTATACAATTGAAAATAATTTACTTAAAGCGACATTTCAACCACGCTGTGGAGAGCTTTCATCTCTAATAAATAAAATTACTGGTACTGAGCACATTTGGTCTGCCAATCCTGATATTTGGGCATGGCATGCTCCTATTCTTTTTCCAATTGTTGGCAGTGTTAAAGATGATACTTTATTTGCTGAAGGAAAGTCTTTCTTCTTGTCAAGACATGGTTTTTTTAGAAATTCAACGCCAATTGTTGAAAATCATACTGAAACTAGTATCACTTTTTTATTGCTAAGCGATGCTCAAACTCTTGAAGTTTACCCTTATGAATTTGAATTCAGAGTGAGGTTTACTGTTCTGGAGAACTCCCTAAAACAAGAATTTTTGGTGAAAAATACTGATTCGAAACGAATTTATTTTGCGCTTGGTGGTCATCCAGCTTTTGCTGTTCCATTCAAAGAAAATGAATCCTATTCAGATTATTATCTTGAATTTGAACATGCTGAACGCTTAGATCGCAGTATGTTATCTTCTAAAGGTTTATTCACTGAAGTAACTGAACCTGTATTAGTAAGTGGAAATATCATTCCACTGTCTTACTCTTTATTTGACAATGATGCTATTGTTTTAAAATCTATTGAATCAAGAAGTGTAACAATTCGCTCAAAAACGAACATGTCTTCATTAAAAGTCGATTTCAAGGATTTCCCTTATTTAGGTCTTTGGGCGAAGCCTAATGCCAACTTTGTTTGTATTGAACCATGGATTGGTTGCGCTGATTCTGAAAAAGGACATGCGGATATTCGTGAAAAAGAATTAGTTCAAGATCTTTTACCAGACGAAGATTTTTTAGCCTCATTTACTATTAGTGTAAATTAAAACCTGATTGTTACACATACAGAATTATTCGTCATACCTACGAAAGCAGATTTCTAAGCCTAATTATAATCCTATAATTCATTGATTATGAATTATTTATGAGACTTATATTAAATTGATATTTTGGCAGAGATTCCATTTTTCGCTTCACTGCATTTTGAGTGAGAGAACTGAATGACAACACGTTATGGAGTTGTGCAACACTAACATTCAGTTATACCGATGGCACTGCGAAGCCTAATGAGATTTTCTTATTTTTACTTAATGGATGCTAAAAACATAGCCAAAACATTTACCCTCTACTAGGGTTCTTTCAAATTTAAAAACTTCATGAATTCACCTCAATCTATGATAAAACGAATTTCTTTTGCTCTTTTAGTCGTTTTTTATTTTACAGCCGGAATGAATCATTTCCGAGACCCTGAGTTTTATTTAAAACTTATTCCACCCTATTTGCCCTATCATAATTGGATAAATATATTAGCTGGAATTGTTGAAATTGGATTTTCAATACTTCTTATTAATGTTAAAACAAGAAATTGGGCTGTTTATGGAATTGTAGCCATGTTAATTGCCTTTATTCCTTCTCATATCTATGCAGTCGGACTAGATGAATTTTGGTTTGGATCGGTTTTAGTACCCAATAGTATCATTTGGGCACGATTATTAATTATACATCCTTTGTTAATTATTTGGGTTTACTTACATAAGGTTCCTAAAAAGAATTGATAGAATTAAAAAGGAATCCCAAAACTAAATCCCGTAACCATTCTTATTTGTTGATTCTGAGAAAGTTCAAAATTCTTTAATTTAACAGTAAAATAACCGTCGAATGCTGAAATAACGTGATTTAAAATAATCAATGAAGTTAATCGAGAAGCGGTTCTCAAACTATTATTAAAACTAGTCGATTTATTTGATGCTTCCTGAAATTGACTCGACATATCTTGCAAAGTCCATGTTATCGTTTCAATAGATGTATTAAAATCGCCCCAACCTGGCCCAAATTGAAAGTATTTTGCAACCAATTCATAATATTGTTGAGAACCATAATTAGGCAAAGGGTGCGAAAAACTAGTCGAAGCAGAATTCCATGAATTCTTCTGATATTTCGTTTCGCTTTCTAATGCTCTTAATTTCGCAATATCAATTTTGCCCCAATCTGATCGACCAAAACCAAAATTCCCAACAGTAAGATTAGCATTTGCGTTTGCTAAATCATTAATAGTCAATGGATTATCCTGATAATCTGGATTATAACGATTATTATAATCAACTACATATTCAGCATATTTTTGAACACTCCAATTTTGATCTATAAAATTTCTATAATCTTTTTCGCCATTCCGACCTTCATTTAAATACAATTGATGCGCAACAATTACACCTGCTTCAGCAATAAGATAAACTGCAGATCGTATCCATTTTTCGTTTACAGCTTGTGAAAATCCAGGAAGAATTAATGATCCAAAAAATGCTGCGCCAGGTTTTGTTCTAAATGTTTCAAACAATTTACCAACAGGTTTATCATTCTTATCAAACTCCGAATTAGCCAAACTGTTTAATTTTTGGTACTCAGGAAATGATTTATAATAAGAAAACTCAGTCTGAGCTTTAGTTTCTATTGTAAAACAGCAAACAACTAAAATTACCGATATACTTAGTTGAATTCTAGAAATGAATGTTTTCAAAAACGAAAGGTTTCTTGTCTTATTTATCATCTGAATTGAACGTATTTAAGTGTACTTGTTTTTTAAGTCGACAACTTACATTTCAAAATCGAACAATAAACCAAAATGGAATAACCATTCTCGTCCATATTGAACTCGATTACCTGTGCCAGAAGTGATAAATTCATCGGGTAAAGAAATGCTGAATTGATCAAATCCATAACTACTACTTATAAAGAATTTTGTTGGAAACAGATAATTCGTATTAAAACTAAATCGTAATTCGGCTCCAATTCCTGTTTTAAGTCTATCATTCACCGATAATGGTCCGCCCCAACCGTTTCCAGCCTCCAGAAATAAACGCATAAATACCTTATCTAAAGTATAACTACTTACTTGTTTATTTAAATGAGTCAGAATCGGAATATTCCACGAAAGTGTTGAATAAGCCGACGTACTGCCTCCTAAAGCAAAAAATGAATAGGATCGCATGCCAATAAGTCCGCCAATGTAATCCAAGAAGAAAAACTCATCTTGTTTGTTTAAATAACTGAAAAATCTAGAATTAATGCTCAAAAACTGCGAACCTAATTTAAATCCATAACGTCCTTTAATCTCAACCGACTGATTATTGAAATTATTGTAAACTGGCAATAACAAACCATCTTCTAATTTATACCTATCCAATAATTCACTTGGCTGATACATATAGCGTATATATCCTTTAAATCCTTGTGGTGCAACATCATCGTGAACATGATACAAATCTGTGTTCAAATAAAAGGTTGAATTAATACTTCTACCGCGATAATATTGCGAAGTTGATGAAGCTAATACCTGTTTATATTCCCTTGAAAAGAATGGGTTTATGGTTACTTGATAGGGAGTATATTGCAAACCTAATTCAAGCATCGAAAAACGATTTAATTTACTTCTTAAATACAAATCGGCTTCCCAAATATTGAATGCAATATCAGCGTTTGTGGTGTCTGGCAAACATGAAACACAAGGAAATTCTTCGAAACTTATTCCGTTTGGAACATTTCTTCTCAAATTATACAATTCAACAGAAATAGTAGGAGACCAATGTGTTTTAATAAATGGAAGACCCTGATATTCAGCCATAAAAAATAAATCGCGATCTAGATTTACTAAGCGGCTTGGTGTAAAGAAGTCATTTAATCCATCACTTGTAACAGAACCAAGACCAAACATTAAACCCGCATAAATGGTTAAGCGATCTATAACTTCTCTTGATGCCATATAAGCCCCAACTTTTGTATCTCGCCACAGATTGCCAGCAAGTCCACCAACTTTGCCTTCAAGAAATAAACGACCATTTGACCCATTAGGAGTAGTATAATTATCGAATCGTACTAATGGAAATACACTTAGCTTGGTAAAATCATTTTGATAGGCCTGATAAGATCGGTTTTCTGACGCATTTTTGGTCTTAATTACGATATCTTTTTGCTGTGTTTCTCTTCGACCTCTTGCAAATAATGGCAATTCATTTATATCTGAATCATCAAAATCATTTAAATATGAGTAATCGACTTCTTCTATATCGTAATTTTTAGCCAAAACTGGTTTATAACTACTTTCTAAATTTTGATTTTTGTCAATGGGCACAAGTGCTAATTTATACCCATCTACATGATAAGAAATGTAGGCTAAACTATTGTTAAATATAGGCTCTGCCATAAATGCACCACCAATAACAGAAGTTAATTTTGTTATCTCCTGATACTCAAAATCGTACTCATAAACGTTAAATATTCCATCAGGATTGGCAGAATAATAAAAACCAGAACCATCTTCTTTCCATTTAGGATCTCTATAATCGGTTTTATCATTCATTAAAACCGTATCAATTTTCATTGATTCTAGATCTAGTTTTAATATTCCTCGTTGTGATAAATCAGAATACGCAAATAAAATTTGCCTTTTTTGTGCATTCCATTTTGGTGAAAAGACTTGTTCTCCGCCAGAGTAATTTGTTAAAGCAGTAAATGAAGTATCTGCACGATTAAATAAAACCAAGTTTTGCGTTCCGTCTCTTCTTGTAATCGTAACTAAAGAGTCATATGAAATCCAGTCAGGATCAGACATTCTTGAATTATGCGTGAGGCGAAATTCTTTTTTATAGTTAAAATTGTATTCAAAAATGTCTAAGTATTCTTCGCCTGTTCTACTTAAGTCTAAGCGTGAATAAACTACAGAGTTTCCATCAGGAGAAAACGAGAACGAACTATTTCCTATCATAAGTTTTGAACTTGCATCGTGACCACAACTCATGGTATGTTGATGCTCGCCAAACCACTCATTTTGATCAAAAACTTTAGCTAATTGTGTCTCACCCGTTGTGATATCATAAAAATATAATTTTACTCTCCCAAAATCGTAACCTTTATTACTTAAATAAGCTAATTGATTGTGTCCAGGGCGTTTTACAGGATGGAAATTAAAGAATCCTTTTTCTTCAATCAGTTTTTCCTCAGAAAAATTTACTCCAGATAACTGTTTTTCATAGGATTGTTTTAAATCTTCAACCCATTGTTTGTGCAATTCATAACCGTCTGTTCCTGTTGCAATTTTAATCGCTTCTGCAACATTATTGACACTTTTACTTGATAGAGCGTTCGATATTTTTTTAAGAGATTTTTCACCAAACTTATTGGCAATCCAAATACTAAAAGCAAAACCATGATTATAAATCGTTTCGCGCTCAAGACTCGTTTTAGACGCAAAAGAACCCATTTGATCTAAAGTCATGGCCTGAGTTTTCATAATCCGAGTTCTCAAAATCATATCTCTGTGAGAATCCCATTCGTCATAAGCAAGGCTAGAACGCTGATATTGAGCGGTTCCCTCAGCAAGCCAAGCCGGAACGCTTACACCAGCAAAAGGAACAGTCATAATTCCATTCGGAAAACCATATAAAACATCTGGCCGACGAACTTCTTCGTAATTCAACCATTGAACATAAGCTGCAGGATAACGACGAGCTGATTTCATTGACGCTTGAATTTGAATAATGTGCGTAAATTCGTGCGTAATTACGTTTCTAAGCCAATTATGCGTACCTCGAAGTGGAGTATCTAAAGCTGGAATCCAAATATCAATTTTGTTATCAAAAAAATAAGCGGCACCGTTTGAATAATCTTCTCTGTCTTTTAAAACAATGCTGACTTTTGTATTTGGTTCGTGTTCATATAATTCGGTAATCGGCTTATAAACTTCTTCAGCAATTCGGGAAACTACTTGAGCTGAACGACTATTTCCTTCTTGAAAATGAATTTTAAAGTGATCACTTTCTATGGTTAACCATTTTAAATGATTATACGAGTAACCATAAAAACGTAAATCAGCTTGAGCACTAACTTTGTTTACGACTAAAGAGAACAACAATAAGCCTATGAATAGTAAGAACTTAGATTTGAGCATTTTTTCTAATGATTTTCTTTTCATCTCAATGCTCCACCATCATTTTAACAATTTTGGAATCAGTCGCACCTGATATCTTTGCTTGAATACGAACATAATACAAACCGCTCCCCCAATTTGAGGTATTCAATAAAATCTCTTCAGGTGTTTTCCCTTTTGATGTGAGTTTATTTTTCCACACTTTTTTTCCACTAATCGTGAAAATATCGATCAAAATTTCAGCTTCTTCTCGAGTTGAATAACGCAAATGAGTTTCTTCATTGGCCGGATTTGGCCAATTATAGGTTTCAGAAGAATATAAGAGACTATTTGAATTCACAAAATCTGTGTTTTCGCTTAACGTAGAAACCCGTTTTCCATCACTTCGAAAGTGAGAAGAAAAATGAGAGCTGCCACTTTCAGAGAAAATCCAGCTTTGAACTGTTCCATTTGTCTGAATAACCCATAATCGATTCGAAGCAAAAATTGGGCTCAGAGGAGTCTCTCCTGTTTTAACTGTTCCTGCGGGAATTGGAAATCCATCAACTAAAACAAATTTAGAATCGTACGCATAAATTGAATAAGCTAACGAGTCTTTTGCCAAAAACACGATTTCTTGTGATTCATTTCCATCTAAATCAACAAATAATGGGGTTCCTAAAATGGTTTTTTCTTTAAAAGAAAATGGGAAATAATCTGCAGTTGCACCATTGGAATACAATCCATTTAAATCACCAGAACTAGTGCTACTTACTGCAAAAAAGTTCGGACTATCGTTTTTTATAGTAAGAGACCAATCATATTTATCTGTTTCTAATTCATTTTCTGAGTCCTCATTTACAAAATGAGTACTATTGTCGGTTCTAAGTTGCCAAATGGTAGAACTACCAACTGAAATACCTTTTAAACTGATATTTGAGCTGAATTGTGCACCAGATGGAATAGAATACGAACCACCTGTAAAACTTAAAATATTAGAACGCAATGTAGCTTGCTTACCATTTATAATTGCAGAAGTAATATCATCTTTCGAGGTGTTAGTTATCAACGAACCATCTTCAGGATTAATCATGTAACTACTCATTTCAATATCAATCATTGAATTGGTTACAGAAATTCCAGCAGTTATTGATGTTGGTAAACTTGTAGACCAATTCTTCTGCCAAGTATTAGTTAACCAAGAATATGATTCAATTTCCGTATCACTTATTGCTACAATTAATTGGTTTTGATAGACAATTGCTTGTCTAAAAACTGCATTTGTAATCAAAAAAGAAGTTTCTGAAATTGACGTTTCAAACGGTAAAGCAGATAAACCTGATTCTGATGGAATAATCAAAAACGAATCTGCTGAAGCCACATAAAAAAGTGGTTCTCTAGGATAAATAGCATTCGCTTCAGAAATAATAGCGTTGTTTACATTTCTGTTGATAAACCTAGTATCTAAAACTAAATTGCCAACAAAAGGTCTAATTTTAAAAGAACTAACAGTCAAATTTCCTGAAAAATCGTAGAGTTCAATAGGATTATAAGAACCCGAATTGGTTTTCGTTGAAGGTCTTGTATCTGGAGCAAATCGATTTTCATACACGCGAATTGAATCACCACGTTCGGTAATTACCGTATAATTATTTCCACTCCACCAAAAATCGAAAGCTGTTCCACCGACTACATTAGATAAAAAGATATTATTCGTTGCATTTCCAATATCTTGAGCGCCATCAGCTTCCACCAAAAAAACACCTCTTCTATCAAAGTTTGCATTTACTCGGTTTTGGCCAATTTGTGAATTAATAACAGATTCGTCAATATGCCAAATTAACATTCCACCGTTCAATAGACGATCATCATCTGTAAAATAATCTCCGTCGTTACCAGCATCTAAACCACCAGGTAAAGCCCAATCATAATTTGAAACGTTTGTAATAACACCTTTTGGTAAAACAGTTAATAAACTATCGGAATCCTCACCTGTAAAACGAGTATCGTTTGACGTAAATGTTTTCGAAATTCGAGTTCCATCAGGTTGTTGAATACTTAGTGTAATTCCGGCTGCTGATGCATCACGATGTCTGTTTTCAATTAAATAATATTCTTCGATATTAATCGAAACTTTAGCCATTCCACTATTTGGTTGAAGACTTACAGCTGATAAATTAATGGAATTTACCTCATCGTGATTTACTTCTATGGCAGAATCCCATTCCATATAATAACGTTCCCAAGCAGATGGAAGTGGCGGAAACAAACCGAAATAAGCGAAAAATCCTTCAGGATCCATCAAACCAAATCGACCAATTGCACTTGAACCTGTTTGAGTATTGTATAAATCAGGTAAGCCAATATGATTCCCAGCTACAGCTGTTACAAATCCATTTATGGCTAATTGAAGAATGTATTCTTCGTCTAAGAAAGAACCTGTTCTTGACTGAGTTTCGGGTAAAATCCCAGTATTTTTTATCGAAAATCCTTTAACAGAATATCCATCAAAAGCAGCATTTCCAGTTAAACTTCTAATTCCATTTAGATTTAAATACAAAGAAGGTAAATCTTGAGGAGTTCTATCTAAAGTTGTATTTAGAAAATCAAAATCTCGACCTGCACCGGCATGAAAAAGAATGAATAAGGTGTTATTATCCCAATTCGATGTATTTACAGAAGCGTCAGCATTTACTTTTTCCCAAGTGTCTTTTAAAAAATAACCCAATTTATAATTTTGACTATCGTCTTCACCTGTTGGAGAGTAAAAAGCCATTTCTTCATCTAAGCGATAAACGGTAGGAAGAACTTCGGAACTAATTGATAATTTGTTTTTAGATGCTGTTTCGAAATAGTTCTTCACAAATTCTAAATGTGCTTCGAAATAAGCCTGATTGTGAGGTAAAGGATCGATTATTACAGAAGTAGTATCAAGATAATCGGGATTAAATGTTCCATTCCCCGTAGTAAATCGATTCGAATCCGGCTGAAATTCGACCATAACGGCAACAATATGCAAATTACCTGTATTGATTTTAGCATTAATCAATTCGGAGCCTTGTTCACTGAACGATTTCTTCCAAGAATCTATCAACATTCTTGATGAAAAATCTTTTGCATTTTGAGCCGAAAGTGAAAAAACAGAAACTAAAATCAATATAAAAGGGAAAATCAACTTAATGCTGACATCCCTTTTTAGACTTATAATCATGAATAAAAATTATTGAATAGTTTTTTAATGATTTTTGCTTCACTTATTTAAAATCAACTAACAATGAAAAACGAACGGTGTTTGCCAAAGGGTGATTTTCTTCTAAGGTATAAATGTAACTAAAATCAATTCCGAAAATATCGTAGCGTAAACCTGCACCAAAGGTCAAGAATTGTCTATTTCCATTATTTGGAGCTTCGTAAAAATAACCTCCACGGAAAGCGAATAAATCATCGTACCAATACTCCATACCTACACCGAATACTAATTGATCAGTAAGCGACAAAGTCTGACCATCTTGATTTTCTACAGTATCCCATGCTGTGAATAATGCCACATAAGCAGGAGTTACTTTATTTCGAACACCTGTTGAATCACCAGCATCGGAATACACGGTTTCAACTGTTTTACGTGCCATTAATTTAGAAACATCTCCAGCAAGTGTAATTTTATTATATCCATCAGGATCTAGCTCGGTCGTAAAAGCAAAACCAGCTCTTAAAGTTGCAGGAATTGGATCTTGTTGGTCTGCATCTGTATACTGAATTGCAGTTCCTAAATTGGCAGCGTTTAAACCGAAATTGAAATTGGCGCGATTTCCAAGTAAATCAAATTGATCACTTTTGTACAAGAAACCAAGATCGAAAGCGATACTTGTTCCAGCACTTGCTTGAACCTGATTCGATACCAAGGTTCCATCAGGAACTAAACTTGAATAAATGGCACGAATACCTAAACCAGTTGCTAAGTTTTTATTAATTACAAATCCATAGGACAAACCAACAGCAACATCATACGAACGGAATGTTCCGATAACATTTCCTTGTTCATCAGTTTGTGTTTGTTCACCTAAATTCAAAAAGGTAATATGGCCACCAACGGTACCGATACCTTCAATGTAATATTTACCGACTAAATAATCGTAAAATAAACCTGCATTGAATTGTGGTAACCAGTTCGCATGAGTAATCGAAATTTGAGTTCCAGTTTGAAAAGCCAAACCAGCAGGATTCCAAAATACAGCAGATGCATTATCAGCGATAGCTACATTTGCATTTCCCATACCCGCACCTCTTGAGTCCGGTTCAATTTGTAAAAAAGGAACTGCAGCTAAACCAGGCTGAGCTATTGCTTGATGTGAGAAGATTCCCATTAAGGCAACAGATGTTAGGATCAAATTGGATAGTTTCATTAAATTTTTCATTGATCGTTAAGTTCAGTTTATAATGACTATTTTTTCTATACGTTCTTTTGTTTTCTTACCAAGCGGAGTATCAACTTTTATTCTAACATGATACAAATAGGTTCCGGTTGCTAATTTATCTCCGTCTCTGTCTTTCCCATCCCAATCTATAGTAATAAATGGGCTATTGGTGACAAAATCAGGCTCTGAAATATGGTACACAGGTTTTCCGCTAAGCGTATACACTCGAATCAATACCGACATAGGAATACCAGGTTGATTATGTTCAATAACGAACTTTGTTTTGGAGTGCATTGGGTTTGGATAATTATATACATTGCGAATAACTAGCTCGTCTGAGTTAGTAACTGTAAATTGAACACTTTGTTCGCTTGGATTATTAAAAATATCCCATGCGCGAACGGACAATTCATAGTCACCATCATCTAAAGATTCAAATTCATATCGGGCTTCACCTTTTCTAAAATTATCTAAGTCCGTTGTGAAATATTCATTTAAAACGAAAGTTTTTTCCGTTTCTCCAACTTTTTTTAACCTTGCGGTCAATTCATGTCCAATTCCACTTGCAGCAGTATTAATTCCTGAAGAATCATCAACCTTAACGATTAGATTAGGCGTGTTATTTACAATAGCACCTTGAATAAAATTTTCATCATTAATAGTTAGTTCAATTGACGGACCTGAACCATCATTTTGAAAAGATCCATTAATTCCAGTAACAGAAATTCGGCTAAACGCACCAGTCGCATCCATACCTTCTTCACTGGCATACAGTAAAATTTTCCCAACTCCACCCGTAAATCCTAAATCTTTAGGAAGGATGAAAGAAGCTGAAAATGTTCCATTCGAAACAGTTGCTCGTCCATTAAATAAAATATCATTTTGAAGATAATAACCGCAATCAGGCATATAACAGTCCCATCTATCAGTTGGTAAACTTACAAAGCGTCTAGCATCTCTAACCTGAACGAACACTTCACCATTAAAGTTTGTGGCAATTGTATTAATACCATCTAAAACTTCACCACTAATTCGAACTTCTTCTAAAGAATTAATTCCAATAACACCTGTACTAGGAACTGGAGTTGAATTAATTGATGATACCCTCATTTGCTTTTCGGGTAAAGCTAGTCTTGTCGCTGGGTCGCCTAATAAAATAAATCTCCTACTATTATCAGATGGGCCAACACTTCCTGTTACCTTTGTAATCTGATAAATATCTCCGAGTCTACGAGGCAAATTTGTCTCAGGCTCTCTCGTTGACATCACTTGAGTAAGAACTCTATTTAAACCAAAATTATATGAATTTGCACTTGATGAAGTAAATACAACACGTGTTGTTGTTAGAGCGGCTACAGCTCCACCTTTATCATGTAGGATTAATTTTTCTGCACCAGACTGATCTAAATTATCATCAAAGCGACCAAAAGAACAGGTAGCAGTAACAAAAATGGTTAGTTTGTCTGCATTTACTAAATCAGGAATCATTTCAGATGTAAAGAAGCGCTCATCAGCTAATATATTCTCGGCTCCGTGTCCTGAATAATTAACTACTAATGTTCCATTATTTATTGTGTTTATTAAATCACGACTTGCTAATGGAATTCTACGGCCAGCGGCAGTATTTTCAACTGGATAATCGAACAAATAGATTTTTTTGAGATGAATACCACTATTTTCAGTATCAATAATTGCTGCAGTAGAGTCTGCATTCAACACATGTAAATCTCTATTTCTTTCTTGATCGGGGAAATCATCATCTGCGGCAAACGTAAATACGGTTTTCCAATCGCCAAAACGATCTGGATTTGTATCGTAGCTAATAATTTTATCCACTACTGTTTTTGCCTCATCTATTGTTTGAACAGGAATTCGACCTACTCCAATATCTAGCAACTCATTTTGTGAAGACCAAGCACCTTCGTTTGGATCTAAAAGACCGAAGAAATCATCACTACCAAAACTTCCAGTCCGATTTACAAATTCCATTGACTGAAACGTAAAAACCAAATTTTCAATTTTATTTCCTTCTTGAATGCCTTTGTAATCAAAACTTGTATCACCAAAAAGAAGTAAATACCTTGGAAGCTCTTCTGTGTTATTAGCTCTATTATAAAAGTGAAGAACTAATTTTCGAATCGCAATTATATCAGGCGTACCACCTGAAAATTCATTAAAAACTTGAGTTTGGGTAACAACTAAAGGAATTAATCCATCATTATCTTTTCTATAATCGGCTAATCGTTGTGCCTCTTCCAAAAATGATTCATCTGTTACTATTAAATAATTCGCATGTTCAAGTGTTCCACTTATGTTTTGATTTTGAACAGATTCGATAGAACTAGGTTTTAAATAAGAAGATTGAGCCAAGATTCGATTTAATGGATTTGGGTAATAAACTAGACTATAGTTACTTGATTCTTCACTAACACTCAATTGCTTTGGTGAATAAGGATCTGTTGCATCAATGGCAATTGGTTTTGCTGAAAAGTTAGTCAGAACAAATTTAATAGGTTGATTAGTATTAAATCCTGAAGGTGGGAAAAACCGTAAACGATCTCTTTCTGCACTCAAAGTTCTTTGTAACTCAATATCAATATAATCTACCCACCCAGTTGCGCCTTGAGCTGAGTTTCCAAATTGTGATTCAAGTTTGAGAATACCATTAGTTAATGAAACACCAGAAATTAAAGTCTTAAAATCTCTATAATTTGCAGAATTTCCAGTATCTCCATTTAATTCAGAAATCCTAGTTACTTGAATTTGACCTGCACTACTACCGTTTACTAAAGTTGTAAAAATGGAATTACTTGTGCTCTTTGCATAATATCTAACATTAACAATAACATCACTATTCGCTTTAAAACCAGAAATGGTATCTGTAAATATAGTCTGATTACTTGCAAAAGATTCAGAACTAAAAACTTGACCAAGCCACTGACGACCTGATCGTACTCTTTGTTCAGTTTTATATAATTCTTCTTCTTTAAAAATATGATCGGTGAATTCTGTAACCGTTTGTGAAGCTGTTAAGCCTGAATTTGCGACACTCATTCTTGTTCCATTTTCGTTTCCAATGGTCAAAAATAAATAGGATGAATTCGAATAATAGTGCATGCCATGGCTGAACTCATAATTTCCATTTGATAGTCGATTTCTATTTGAGGAATAAGCATGATTCCCAAATAAATAAATCCGGTCAGAATCGTCAATAACTCCATTATCTTCCCCAGAAACGATAATTGGAATTTGTCTAAAGGTTTGATACGATTCACTGTTTCTTTCAGGACTCATTAAACCATCAAAACCCCAAACTTGAATTTTTCTTGGGTCTAGTCCAGTGAGAGATAGACCTGCTGTTGTTAATTGCGCAGGTGTAATTTCATAAATCCCTTGTGCCGATAATTCTAATTTTAGCCAAGTACCTGAAGACAAAGGATGATCTTTAATTTCAAGACTTGCTGTTTGTTTTTGAAGTGTTTTATGAACTTTAAATTTTAAATATTGAGTAATGTATTCAGTATTTCCAACAATTCGGCTTTGATAAATTCTAAATCTGGAAACTTGTTGTTTTTTAACAACTCCGCCGCCAATAAATTGAATAACAGGTCTTAATACTGAATCAGAATAGTTTTTATAAACCGCGCGTTGTATAAATTTTTGCTCAAGTATTTGATATGGAGATTCCTGCTGTTGAATAGTTAAGGTAATATCAAAAGGCGCGCCTGAAAACAAACTATCATTTCGAAGTTCATACACTTCAAAATTCGAATTTGATTCAATTTTGACCAAAGTTTGAGCATAACTTACGAAGTTAAGCAAAACTAGAAGTAAACTAATTGGGACTTTTCGCGACAATTTTAATTGTAATTTAGTTAGATACTCAGTTTTATGAGAGAAAGAGATGTATTAGAGTACAGTAGCAGTAGTCGCGATAATTATTCTATTTGTGAATCTTTTGATAAATTGAATGTGAAACTACAATATTTCTCGCTGAAATGTCAAGTGTTTTTTTAATCAAAACAAAATGGTTTACTAATTTGATTTTTTTAGTAAATAGCCTTTTTCTTTCGGGCCATAGACTAAGGTTCCATTATTTTTGAAATAGCGCGTCCAATTATATATAGTATCGTCTTTCAGTATCATTTCAATTTTACCATAATCTGAACCTCTAAAGACTGTTGAGTACTCAGCTTTGCCAAAAAACGCGTTATTTTCATACACAAAACGTATTGTTTGATCAGATAAAAGAACTAGGTCATCATTGCTTAATGTCATCAAATCTTGTTCAAGTTCATTCGATGCTGAAAGTTTCTCTTCTATATTTTTTTTCATTGCGTAATATTGAATAGCAACAGAGTCAGCATCTTTTTTTATTTGCATAATCAATTGAACTAAAGGTCTCTCAGGTGCGTGTGACAATATTCTTTTATGATAAATCAGATTTTCACCTAAACTGCTATTTTTAAAAGGTGTATTTACCCATACGAAGTTGACTTTAAAATCTTTTGGTCTTTCTTTTATGATAAATGTGCCCTTTAACAACTCATACATTATAACTTCTTGATTCTGATTTGACTGTGCAAAAGACTTATTAAGTGAACATAATAATGCGAAAGTAAAAACAAGAAATAATTTCATTTGATTTTATAGTTATAGACAAAGACATCAACAATTCAACAATCTTCTGACACTTGAATTCTCAATAAGGTTAATGAATACACTATTTTAAATTCTAACACACAATGTCTTTTAAACTAAGTGAATCCAAAAGAAACAGTTAAGGAAGTAAAATGACACTAAATAATTTAAAATAGCTTTAAGAGAAATTTTGCTTGAATTCTAAAAATGAACTCAATTTCTAATCTAAACCAATTCAAATAAGCAAAACTACTAAAGGAATTTAATCAAAATGATTTAAAATCTCTTTCAAAAATTAAAAAAGGCGACAAATTTCTTTATCGCCTTTAAGGTCTAATCAAATTAACCTACAAATAAATCAAAGTTTATAAAACTTCGAGTACCATTGCTGAGGCACCGCCACCGCCGTTACAAATACCAGCACAGCCATATTTACCTCCTGTTCTTTTGAGGGCGAAAATCAAGGAAACTAAAATTCTTGCACCAGAACAACCTATAGGATGCCCCATAGAAACCGCTCCACCGTGAATATTCACTTTATTAGCATCTAGGCCAAGTAGTTGATTATTTGCTAAAACTACAACAGAAAATGCTTCATTAATTTCAAATAAATCCATGTCTGCAATGGTTTTTCCAGCTCTTTTAAGTGCAATTGGCATTGCATCTGCTGGTGCGGTTGTAAACCACTCAGGCGCTTTAGCTGCACTTGCTTGCCCAAGAATTCTTGCTAATGGTTTTAATCCTAATTCATTAGCTTTTTCTTCCGACATTACTAATAAAGCAGCTGAACCGTCATTTATTGAACTCGCATTTGCTGCTGTAATTGTTCCATCTTTTTTAAACACAGGTCTTAGAGAAGGAATTTTTGAAAAATTGACTTTGCTTAATTCTTCATCTTCTTCAATCATGGTAACATTACCTTTTCGGTCGGTAATTTTTACATGAAACATTTCATCGTTAAACCAGCCGTTTTTGCTTGCTTCAATACTTTTCTTGTAAGAATCAATTGCAAAAGCGTCTTGATCTTCTCTTGAAATCTTACATTCTTCAGCACATAATTCACCAGCATTTCCCATGTGGTAATCTTTGTAAACATCCCAAAGTCCATCTTTAATAATTCCATCTTGAACTTCAGAATGACCTAAACGAGCACCATTTCTCATTTTTGGCAAGTAATAAGGCACATTACTCATGCTTTCCATTCCGCCTGCAACAATAATTTCAGCTTCACCAGACATAATTTGATTCGCAGCATACATAACAGCTTTCATTCCAGAAGCGCAAACTTTGTTTACAGTTGTTGATGGAGTTTTCTCAGGTAACCCAGCTTTTAAAGCAGCTTGACGCGCAGGTGCTTGGCCTTCACCCGCAGTTAAAACATTTCCCATAATGACCTCATCAACTTGGGCAGGAGCAATACTTCCTCTTTTTAAAACTTCGCGAATAGCCATTGCACCTAAATCTGGAGCTGAGAAAGATGCTAAACCGCCATTAAAAGAACCAATTGGTGACCGAGCAGCAGATACTATTACTACACTTTTCATAAAAAACAAGAATTTAAAATTTCAAATATACGTTCTACGAGCGCAATGAAAGCGCTTTTTCAAGACAAAAATACCAATAAGTTTATAGAGAACATATTGTTTTATTTGTTTGAAACTTTTCAAAAATATAAAATTATATTGCCTTTTAAAAGAATTTTCAAAACAGAATAAATTTTAACAAGAAATTGCCTATCATTATCTAACAAGTATGAGATTTAAAATTAGAGAAGTTTATTCAAACAAAAGTTTGTTGTCATTTTATATAAACGTATCAGTTGAACTCAGATTAACGAGCTTGTTTATCCCTTAACTCAACAACTAAATATGCAGTTACAAAAAAAATCAGCTTTATTTTTAGGCTTAATTATAGCTTTGAGTGCTTGTGCCGAAAATACTAGTTCAGTTGAAGACCCAAAAATTGACGACGGTGGCGTTGTAGTTACTTCAGTTTATGTTCGCGATATTCAACCCATTTTTGATGCAAATTGTGCAACTTCTGGCTGTCATGCTAGCTCTTCTGCCACTTCAGGTATTAAAATGAGCTCTTATTCTGAAGTAATGGCGAGTGTCGGAACAGTTTTAGGAAAACTTGTTACCGCTAACGATGTTACTAATAGTTCTATAGTAACAGTAATTGAAGGCACATCTAGTTCAGTTGCCAGAATGCCATTTGGTAGATCAGCTCTTTCATCATCTGATATAACTAAGATTAAAGATTGGATTAATGATGGTGCAAAAAATTAAACAGCTGCTATTTATAGCCTTATTCTTTCCCTATTTCGTTGCAGCACAAGAATTTGAAACGAAAAAAGGAACTATTGAATTTCTATCCGAAGCCACTGTTGAGTCATTTACAGGCTCATCGAATCAATTAAATGGTTATATAAATCTTTCAGATTCCACTCTTGATTTCTATCTCGATTTGGGAACCTTGGAAACAGGCGTAAAACTGAGAGACGAACACATGCGCGAAAATCATCTCGAAACGGAAAAATTTCCTTTTGCTGAGTTTTCGGGGAAAATGAGTGGTTTTGACTCTACTGTAGCCGATTCACAATCTGTGATAGCTAAAGGCACGTTCACAATTCATGGAGTTTCTAAGAAAATTGAAGTCAAAGGAAAAGCTATACTTACTAATGGAAAATTTGGGTTGAATGCTTCTTGGAATGTTATTTTACAAGATTATGAAATAACTAGACCAAAATTTTTGTTTTTAAAATTAAGTGAAAGCCAAAAAGTCACGCTTAAAGCCGAATTGACAAAAAAATAGTCTGTGTTCTTGTTCTGAATATTCTTTTCAAATCAACAATCATTGTTTATTTGTTTTGTTAATTTCGAAAATTTATAACAAACACCTCATTCTTCACGAATTCTTTTGAATAGAAATTCTGCTTTTTTAAAATTGGTAGAATTATTTGAACAAGCTTGTGATGATTTTACTTCTTAGTTTTAAAAAACATTCAAGGCATCAGTTTAAAAACGATTTGCGAATCGTGAGTTTAGGAGATTCATGATATTTTTAAATTTCATTTTCTTCAATAAAATTCTAAGTTGTTATTGAATTCAAAGTTCATTGCATTTTTCAAAATGAACTCATTGTTTTTAAGTCATCTTATATAAGGTTCACCATTATTTATTTTCTAAAACATGAAAAAACGATATCTACTTTTAGCTCAACTTTGTATTCTCTTAAGTTTTACATCATTATTTGCACAAGTTAAAAGAACTCGTGCTAAGGCAGATGGTCCTATTGGTGCGGTTTTTAAAGCACCTAAATTAATTGTGTTTAACACCACAAAAAATACCGATGAAAATACCTTACACATGATGATTCAGCATAGTTTTGGACCGGTTGAATCCTTGGATAACTATCAGAATTTATATGGTTTAGATGGTTCTGCAAATATTCGAATTTCTTTAGATTATGGAATTAATGATAAGTTTTCAGTTGGACTTGGACGAACTAAACTCGATAAAGCTTATGATTTCAGAGCTAAATACACCTTAACTCAGCAAACTCGTTCAGGAAGCATGCCTTTTAGTATTTCTTTTGATGCTACTTTAGGTATTATTACTGAAACTAAAAATAACTATTCATTCTCCGATCGTTTGTTTACCGGATTTTCTCTACCAATATCTAGAAAGTTTTCAGATGATTTTTCAATTCTTGTGTACCCCTCTTTTGCTTATTTCGCCCAAACTGATTTTATTGGTGCAGCCTATTCAAAAGAACAAATGTATGTTGGCTTAGGAATAGGAAGTCGTTATAAAATTAGTAATCGTACAGTTTTAACCTTAGAATCTCTTCCCGTTTATTCAAATGGAATTCGTTTAGTTCTAGGAGCTGGAATTGAAATGGAAACAGGAAGCCACGTTTTTCAAATGTTTCTAACTACATCTGGATATTACACAGATCCATATATGTTGCGTTATGCTTCAAACATGGATAAAGGGATATTAAATCACTTACGTTTGGGATTCAATGTAAATCGTCTTTTTTGGTTTGATTAGTTAAATTAAATATCTTACAAAAATCTTAAATCATTATAAAACAATACGTTTATGAAAGACATTTTCACAGAAGAAGTAACAGCTGAAACTATAGAACGCATAGAGCGATTAACTCCAGAAACTAAACCATTGTGGGGTAAAATGAATGTTTCACAAATGTTAGCTCATTTAAGTGTTATGTATGAAATGGTCTATGAAGATTTTCATAAAAAACCGAATCCAATTTTACGATTCATGCTTAAGTTATTTGTAAAAAACGCTGTAGTTAATGACAAACCTTATAAAAAAAATTCAGCAACAGCACCTGCATTCATTATAAAAGGTGAAAAAGATTTTGAAATTGAAAAAATTCGATTAATCGAATACATGAAAAAAACGCAAGCTTTAGGTAGATCTCATTTTGATGGAAAAGAGAGTTTATCTTTCGGCCCAATAACAGCTCAAGAATGGAATAATTTGTTTTATAAACATTTAAATCATCATTTGAGTCAGTTTGGTGTTTAAATGACAAATTGAGGTTTTTGAAATACTTTGCAAAGCTTAACTTTAAATAGTTAAGCTTTTTTTTTTGAAGAATTCTTTCGTCAATTCGTATCGATTCTTTAATTCTCTTACTATCTCATCAAACATAGAATTTAGACTCTGTTTGCAATTAAATCTTTTCAAGAAAAAGCCAGAAAGCGAATTTTTAATTTTGTTGATTGAAAGAAATTTCCTTTATTTAGAACGGTTATGAAAAAATCATTATTACAATATGAGAACATATTTTTTATTCTTTACGTTTCTACTTTTAGGGTTTTCTAAGCTAGCTTTTGCTCAGTTTCCCACCGATTTACAACACGCAATTATTAAACTACATGTAATCAATAACACTGTTTGGTTTAATCAAGACAATGAATTTAGAGTGTTGGATTTATCGACAATGGAAGATGTTAGCGAAACCAACCTACTTTTAAAACGAGGCTATATTCCATTTACAAGTGTAGAAGATGAACATTGTTTTTGGGGAAATGACTCCATTCTTATCATCGATTCCAACTTTAAAGAAACTTTAATCGCTTATCCTGCCGAATTAAGTTCTTTTTATTTCACCGGTTTAGAGTCTATAAAGAATTCTCATACAAAACTGGGGAAAGACTCTTTATTGATACAAGGTTTTTTTAGTTTGAAAAATCATGAAAATGCAACAAAATTCGTTGAATTAATACTTGGAAAGAGTGGAACATATAAACTTCCAGATTACAAAAAAAAGTATTCTCTTTCTCCTTCCTATAAGATTATAAAAACGAATGATTCTCCTATGTATCTTGTTGATACTTGGAAAGTTATTCGAATAACAAATGATAGTGAACTTACGATTGATCTTAGTTCTTTAAATTATCCAAGAAACTTAGCTACACCTATAATTGGAGCAGATCAATCCTTATGGGTTTATCACTTTGATAGAGGATTGTTAAACATTACAGACAAAGTAAATAAGAGATATGATTTTAAGTTTAAATCAAAACAAGATGCTGGAAGACCTGTTAATATTGAATTGTATCAGAATAAATATCCATTGCTCTGTACAACGAGAGAAGTAGCCTTATTTAAAGATGAAACATGGTTTGTACTCCCACAAGATTTAGATGATGATGAACTTATTTTCACCATGAAAATTTGGAAAAACACACTCATTTTAGGCACAAGTAAAGGTCTTCGTATGAAGGAAATTAATTAATTCATATTAAGTAACTCTAAAATGATTTAACGACAAACTAACAATCTGCGTTTTGGATTGGACTCGTTTTCTTTAAAAAATCAGAAATCACTTTGTCTTTTTATTTCCCTCATAAACCAAGGAATACCGGAATCCCAAAAATTGATGATTAAAATTCACGCTATAAATGATATCCATTCCTAATCCCAACGCTTTAAATGGAGTTAGATTAGCATGAAGAGTCGCAATTATTCCAGCTGAATACGCAATATCTGAATCTTTACTTTGATATCGTTCATTAATTCTAGAAACTGAAGGACCAATCGAGACCGCAATTCTTCCTATTCTATTCACTCTTGAAATCCCTCTACCAAAATGAACACTTATAATTTCTTCGTTTGATAAAAATTTCGAATCTATTTGTAGCCCATATTGCCAAAATAATCTATTACCTCTATTCACAATAAAACTATAAGACATCCGCAAATCTTCTTTGTCTAAGCTTACTTTTGATAATCCTGCACCAGCATAACTCCAACCTGAGTCAGTTGTATCTTTAACTACTTTTTTTACAGTCATTACGGAATCGTAATTAATTTCCTGAGCTTTTACTTGCTCTGAAACCAATAGCACGATACTAAACAATAGAAAAGAAAAGACGAAACGGGTTTTGGTTGAGTTACACATTAGTTCAAAAAACGAACATTTTTTATTAAACATACAACAGCGAACTATTCAAGAGTTTTCCGTTATGTTTAAGAAGTTTATTTAAGTTAAATTTCACTGAAAATAAGAGATATTTACCTTTGTTGAAATTAAGCTTTTCTAAATATAAAATATTACTCAAAAGAATGTTTTTTAAGGACTTATTATGCTAAATCGCCATTATTCCCCATTCCTACTTTTTATAATTCTTCTTTTTTTACTGCCGAATAAATCGAATGCACAGCCATTTACAAAAGGAGTTAATTTTTCTGCTTGGTTTGAATTCAATAATCATTTAACTCAATTTAATCGCTACGACAGCCTTGATTTCCAACAAGTTGCAAGTCTTGGCGTAGATGTAGTTCGAATTCCTGTTGATGTATTCTCTTTATTAGGACCAGCACCAGATTACAAAATCGATTCCAAATTTTTCATCCTTTTTAATAAAGTTATTCGTTGGTCTGAAGCTGCAGGCGTAAAAATCATTCTTGATAATCACACATTTCATCCAACTATTGGAATTACAAAAGATGTTGAAAAATGGCTTATTCCCGCCTGGAAACAATTCGCAGAAATCTATAAAAATCAATATGATCATGTTTTGTTTGAAGTATTAAATGAACCTCATGGTATTTCTGATGCGGACTGGAATGCAGTTCAACTTAATGCTGTTACTTCCATTCGTGAAATTGATGCTAATCGCTGGTTAATTATTGGAGGTTCAGGTTTTAACGGTATTTCAAATTTGCATCAAATGCCAGTTTATCACTTCGATAATTTGATTTATACATTTCATTTTTACGAACCTTTTTTATTTACGCATCAGGGCGCAAGTTGGACAGGGCCAAGTATGGAAGCTGTTACTCAAATTCCATTTCCTTATGATGTAAACAGAATGCCTGCTGTGCCAAATGCTGTTAAAGGCACATGGATAGAAGGTTCTTATCAATCTTATAATTCTGCAGGAACCAAACAAAAAATGGCTGAAATTTTTCAATCAGCCATAAATTTTAAAACCAGTAGAAATGTACCCGTTTTTTGTGGTGAATTTGGCGTTTATAACAAAAATGCACCAACTCAAGATCGAAATCATTGGTATAGCGTTGCCACAAAATTGCTAACAGATGCTGGAATTGCTTGGACAGCATGGGATTACAGAGGTGGTTTTGGAATGTTCTTACCGAATTCAAGCGAACGTTTTAACTACGATTTTAATGTAGACATGGCCGACTCACTAGGACTCACACCTCCTATTCAATTAGTTGATGAAAAATTACCACTTTCAGGAAATCAAATCTTGTTTCAAGATTATTTGTTCAAGGGTTTGACTTCTCAAGTAAACGAAAGTGGTGGATTTATTTCCTTTTTGCATCAAGAGAAAAATGATGATGAATCCTTTTCTATGTTAATGACTAATACTGGTCAATATGGATATATGGGAGTTACATTTAAAGCTAATAACGACTTTTCAACATTAGTAAATGAACATGCCATTTTGGAATTTGACTTACGGGTTTCAGGAAATGTAAATCAATTAGAACTTCGTTTTGAAAATCCTGAAAATTACCCAGATGTCATTCCATGGAGAAATAGAACGATTTTAACAAAATCAAATGACTTTCCAGATTCGCAATGGCAAAAAATAAGTATTCCACTTTCTGAAATGGCAGAATCAGGAGCTTGGGTAAATTCAAAACAGCTTTGGCTAGATGCAAAAGGGGAGTTTTCTTGGAATAAGATAAACCGCTTAATTTTTGTAGCAGAAAATGAAGATTTGAAAGGCGATTCATTGCTTGTTAAAAATCTGATGATTCGAGTTCCTACAGAAACTTCGATTTCAGAAACAGAGCAACCTCAAAAAATTGTTTTATTTGATGCTTATCCAAATCCATTTAATCCGACAACGACGATTTCATTTTCTACAGGAAAATCCACAACAATAAGTTTAAGAGTTTTTGATGTTTTAGGAAAAGAAATCGCTGTTTTAATTGATGAAACCAATTTCGAAGCCGGAAATCATGATGTTCGCTTTGAAGCACCAAACTTAAGTTCAGGAATGTATTTTTATCGATTACAAACTCCTGAAGTAAGTTTGGTAAAAAAGATGATTTTAATGAAATGAGGTTTCAGATTTCGAATGTCGGATTTTGAATTTTGGATTATTGAAAACTATCAAACAAGTCATGTCGAACGGAGATGAGCCCAAAATCAATCAAAGCCAAGAAATCTGAACGAATCATAGTGTAGATATCTTCCTCGCAAATTCTGAATGCTTAATTTTTATTTTTGAATGACATACCGAAAAGTGTTTTCAGCATGATAATTGACGATTCCAAAAATTTGTCAAAAAAAAACCGCTTCTGAGTTTTATTCAGAAGCGGTTTTTTTAAAGCGCAATCGAATTAAAACCAGATTTTATATTCTAGCTTGATACGTATATAAATCGTAATAACGACCTTTTGAGGCAATTAAATCATCATGATTTCCACGTTCAGCAATTGCTCCATTTTCAATAACTAAAATTTCATCTGCCTGACGAATTGTGCTCAATCTGTGAGCAATAACGAAAGTAGTTCTACCTTTCATCAATTCTGCAAGTGATTCTTGAATGAACGATTCACTCTCTGTATCGAGATTTGAAGTTGCTTCATCCAATAAGATAATTTTCGGATCGGCTAAAATTGCTCTAGCAATCGCAATTCTTTGGCGCTGCCCACCAGAAAGTTTCACGCCTCGTTCTCCTATTACAGTATTTAAACCTTCATCAAAACGTTCTGTGAATTCGTGAACATAAGCCGCTTTCACTGCATTTTGAAGTTCTTCTTCCGTTGCGTTTGGTCTTGGGAATAAAATATTCTCTCTAATTGTTCCTTCAAATAAGAAATCGTCTTGTAAAACCACTCCCAAATGAGCTCTGTATGAACTTAATTTAACTTTACTTAAATCATGTCCATCAATCGTAACAGTTCCCTCGCTTGGCGTTAAAAATGAAGCTGCTAATCCAGCAATTGTCGTTTTTCCTGAACCGGAAGTTCCTACTAAAGCGGTAACAGAACCTTTTGGCGCTGAAAAAGTAATTCCATGTAGCACTTCTTTTCCTTTTTTATAAGAAAACTTCACATCATTAAATTCAATATTTCCCGTAACTGTTTCCAATTCAATCGTTCTATCTTCATTGTCTTCCGGTTCCATATTCAATAATTCCTGAGTTCTATCCAACCCAGCAAACGCTTCTGTAAGTTGACTTCCAATATTGCTCATTTGAACAATTGGAGCAATCATGAATCCCAAATACAAGGTAAATGACAAAAAGTCACCAAACGTCATTTGTTCTAAAATGATGTAATAACCACCAATTCCCATAATTCCAGCCGTAGCTAAGCCTAACAGAAATGTAGCCATACTCGTTACAAAAGCAGTAGAAGTCAAACTCGTTTTCACGTTTTCAAACAATAAATCAACGCCTTTTTGAAAGGTATTTACTTCTTGTGCTTCGGCATTAAACCCTTTAATTACACGAATTCCACTTAATGATTCTGTTAATCGTCCGGTAACATCGGCATTTAAAACGCCTCGAGTTCTAAAAATTGGACGAATGTATGCGAAAGCTTTTAGCGCGATTACTGCAAATATTCCAACAGGCAATAAAACATATAAAGTCATTAATGGACTAATTCTAATCAATAAAAACAAGGAGATAATTGAGGTAAGAATCCCACCTGCCAATTGGACTAATCCCGTTCCAATTAAATTCCGAACACCTTCAACGTCACTCATAATTCTGGAGACCAAGGCACCGGACTTTGTGTTATCAAAAAAGGAAATAGGAAGTGATAACACTTTTTCTTGAACTTGAACTCTCAAAACAGAAATTAAATGCTGCGCTTCAACACTTAATAATTTTGTTAAACTAAATGAGGTAATTGCTTGCACCAAAATAGATGCGACTACCACAATTAATAAGATTTTCAACTGTCCAAAATCTTTTGCTACAATTACATCATCCATTAAATATTTACTTGCTCCAGGAAGAACAAGACTTGCTAATCTTGATATAATAATGAGTATAAATCCAATTAAAACTAGTTTTCGTCTTGGCCAGATTATTGTTTTAAAGGCATGATAGACAGAGACTTTTGAGACTTTCGGTTTTGCTTTTTTTTCGGCTGACATATAAGTTGAATGATTTCAATAATTAAATTTGATAGCTTTGTGTCTAATTCTATACCATATTATGAAATGTGACAAATTGGCAAAATTAAATCATTTGTGTTCGTTTTACTCAGTTTTTATTTTAAGGCGCAATATTTACTAAAAAATTGATTAAATTTTATGCTCAACTTTTATTCATATTCATTCTAATTCTATTTAATGACCTACTGTTACTGAATTTTAAACTTTTTCTATAATCACACCAATAATCAATCATTCATGTTAAGAAAAACAGTAGGTTTAATCACTCTTTTACTTTTTTGTTTATCGTTCAATTTAAGTGCACAATCTGATATTAGCACATGGACATCTCATTCTTCTTTTAATACTGTAAGTAATAGTATTATCGACAAAAACGGTGAAGTTTGGGTAGCAACAAACGGGGGTATTTTTTCGAGTAAAGATGATACTATTCTAAAAACTTATACAACTATAAATGGTTTATACTCATATAGTTCACGTTCCATGACTTACGATGAAGCAAACAATGGTTTATGGATTGGCTATATTGATGGAACTTTAGAATTTTTTGATATTGAAAATGAGACCTTCACCGCTTACACAGATATTAGTAGAAATACGCGATATTCATCAAAAACGATAAATAATTTTAGTTGGCTTGATGGTGACTTGTATATTTCAACCGAGTTTGGAATTGTAGTTTGGGATGCTGTAAATCATTTTGTGATAACGAGTTATGTAAATTTTGGTGATTTAGGCAGTGCTATGAGAACGAATCAAGCCTTGGTTAAGGGTGATACTTTATTTGTTATTACTGAAAGAGGTTTAGCATACGGCAATTATAAAAATGATGATTTAATTCTACCACAATCTTGGAAATCGATTCCAATTGGTGCACAAAATTTAAGCAGAGAACCATTGAGTATGGGCGTTCATCAGAATCAGTTGTATGTAAGTACTTCTTCTGCAAACATTCGGTATGAAAATGGACAATTTTGGTCTTTCTCTCAATTCGCAACTGTCGTAAAACGCTATAAAACAACAAATGGAAAATTTGTAGCATATTCAGACAGACATCTTTATGAGTATTCTGATTCAGAAAATAAATTCAATCAGTTTTATTTTCACCCAAACTCATTGAGCCGATTTACAGATATGGTTTACGCCTCTGATAACGTCTATTTCTGTGGAACAAACAATTTAGGATTATTTAAAATTGACCAAGCTCAACTTACTGACACATTAGTTCCTACTGGCCCATTTCTAAACTTCTTTCAAGATATGAAAATGGATAATTCCGTTTTGGTAAGTGCTTCAAGTGCATCTCCGGGGAAAGTTTCATCAACCATTCGCGAATCCGGTTTTTATGTTTATGATGGAACAGATTGGGAGTCTTACAATTTAGCTAACAATACAATTATGAGAACAGCAAATGGAGAAAGTTTTCATAAAGCAGCAGTTGGAAAAGATTATTATGCCTTTGGAAGTTGGGGAAAAGGCTTAGCAGTTTTTAAAAAATCGGATAAAACGATTCAAGTTTTTAAATCAGAAAACAGCCCAATTCCTGGTTTTAGACCAGCACCAACTTTTGTGGTAATTACAGGTATTCAAATTGATTCAAATGAGAAGATTTGGCTAACCACCTTAGAAGAAACCGTAAGTTTTGAACCAAATGAAGAAGTCTGGAAAGTAACTAATAAAAGTCCATTAGCGGGTTTAAATGATGAATATAATGGTCTATTTATCGACTCCTTTAATCAGTTTTGGATTCCATTATCAGGTAGTAGAGGCATGGTTTTAACCACTTTAGACGATGACACACAAGCGTCAAAAGATGGATTACGACTAACGTCTTCTTCTGATCAAGGTTTTCTTCCTAGTGATGAAGTAACTGCCATTGCACAAGATAAACGAGGTGAGGTTTGGGTTGGTACAACTCGTGGTTTAGTTCGCTACTTATTTCCTGATCGAATTATTGGTGGGAATGCAAATGATAGACGAGCAGAATATCTACGAAACGTAACTAACGACTCCATTTATTTCCGCGATATTGACGTTACTGCAATTGCTGTTGATGCTGCAAATCAGAAGTGGATTGGAACTGCTTTAAATGGACTATGGCATATTTCAGAAAATGGCGACAGAATCTTAAAACGATTTTCAAAAGAAAACTCTCCATTGCCTTCTAATACTATTCGTTCAATTGCTATTGATGACAAAAATGGGATTATTTATACTGCTACTGATTTAGGAATGGTTTCTTACACAGATGTAACCACAAAAAGTTATGATGGGCGTGAAACACTTAAAGTATTCCCAAATCCTTTTGTTTATGGAAAAGCCAGCGAAAATAGAGTTGTTATTGAAGGCTTAGCACAAGAAACTACAGTTAGAATTATTTCAACTTCTGGTTTTATTATTGATGAGTTTGGCGCAAAAGGTGGGCGTGTGCAATGGATTCCGAAAACTAGACAAGGCTCGAATTTAGCTAGTGGAGTTTATTTTATTATTGCAATTGATTTAGATGGAAATGAAACCGCTGTAGGTAAACTTGCCGTTGTGAATTAGTAATACATTTTTTATTGGAGTCTAGCTTTAGAAAGCCAACTATCTAGTGCTGGTAAACACTTACATTTTTCATCATAAAAGTTTTGCCAAACGTTATTTGATTACCATTCTCTGAAAGTTATCTGAGTTCAGCCTCAAATCACCAGATTTATTTCTAGTATTTTATGAATTGTAGATTGAGTAAAAGTGGAATTTAATTTCTTAATTCGAATTCTTCTTTTATTTAATAGCCATTAAATCGTCTTGTCTTTTAGACATTTCCAAACGGTTTTTTCTACGCTCGCCAGCCAATTCAAATTGTTGTTTCTCATATTCTGTTTCTGCTATAATTGGCGGAATTGGAACTGGGTTTCCGTCTGCATCAACAGCTACAAAAGTATAGAAAGAAGTAGTACATAATCTTCTGCTTCCACCCTGACGAAGATTTTCTGCCCAAACTTGCATATAAACTTCCATAGAAGTATTAAAAGCTCTCGTCACTTCTCCTTCAATAACAACAACTTCACCCAATTTAATAGCTTTTCTAAATTCAATACTATCTGCTGAAACTGTAACCACCGTTCTATTTGAATGGCGTTGAGCTGCAATAGCAGAACAAATATCCATCCATTTCATTAACTGTCCACCCATTAAGTTTCCCAATGCATTGGTATCATTTGGTAATACTAGTTCATTCATTCGGGTTCTTGAAGCACTGACCGTTTTCATAAAAAATCTCTTTAGTAGTTAAGGGGCATAGGCAAAAAAAATGAGAGCAAGCTTACTACATCGCGCCGCTACAACCTTCTACCACTGCTACCTTCCGGTCCTGATGGAGTTCAAAGGGAGCTGACCGTATAGGACTTGCCCTCAGAAAGCTAATTTACACAATTTTATGTGTGATTTCAAGTACTTTGATGATTTACAAAACCTATTTTTTTATGCAACTGTTGCTTTTACGCCAACACTTACTTTCCAAAGTCTCAACATCAAGATTGCCAAGAAAAATAAGATTACTGCTGAGGCCCAAAATGGCAAATAAGCATTTACAGCAAATAATAATCCACCCCATGTTGGTCCAACTACTCTACCCATTCCAGCTATTGATTGAGAAATACCCATGGTAGTTCCCATCATTGACTCGTCAGCTTCCTTAGAAATTAAACTGTTTATTGTTGGGGAATTCAGAGAATTACCGACTGACATAGTTGCTAAACCAATAGTTAACATTGTTATGCTGCTTGAAAAACCCATTACAACCATTCCTATAAACATAATGAAATTACCTACAATAAAGATTTTTTCCTCAGCAAAAATCTTACTTAATGGTCTTATTAGTCCACCTTGAATAATCACTGCAATTAATCCTAGAATAGAAAACTGAATTCCGACTTGTTCTGCCGACATTGAAAATACCGATTCACAGAATAAAGGAAATGCGCTATATAAGCCTGCATGACCAAATGAGAGAATAAACATGGCAAATAACATCATGGCGAATAAACCCTTGATTCCAGTTTTACCGCTTGCTCCAAATGATTTCCAAAGTGCTGGATTAAATACCGAAAGACGTTTTGATGCCGATCCAGAATATTCACTTTTTATAGATTCAGGCAATTTGAAGACAACTAGTAAGAAACTAACAAATGAAAGACCAGCCGCAAAAAACGACGGGATTTCATAGGTTCTTGATCTCATGATTTCTGCTAAATGAATAAATCCTGCACTTTCAATCAAATTTGCTGTACCGGGATGAATTAATCCGGTTGCAATTGCGGGGCCAAGTACAAATCCAATTCCGAATGCTGCACCAATTAATCCCATACCCTGAGCTCTTTTCTCAGGTGGAGTTGAATCTGTGATGTAAGCCATTGCTGTTGAAATATTTCCACCCATCATTCCTGCCATTAATCGAGAAACAAAAAGCATGGTTAAACTTTCAGCAAATCCGAACAGAAGATATGCTCCAGCGGCTCCAAGTGTTGACATCAGCATTATTGGTCGGCGACCAACTCTATCGCTCCAGCTTCCCCAAATTGGAGAAAAGATGAGCTGTGCTAAAGAATATACACTATATAATAATCCGACTTGAAGTGGTGTTGCAGAAAATGCTCCGGCGTAAAACGGCATTAATGGAAGAATAATTCCAAAGCCCATCAAATCTACTAATACGACAAGAAATACGGTTGAAAGGGATGACTTTTTCAATTTTTCAAAAAAACGGGTTGATTAAAATAGTTTTAAATACGAATCTCAAATATTGAGTAAAAATTACGGTGAAATTTTGACAAAATTTGAGGGTTTTATCGATAAAATTTTAAGCTGATAAAATGAGTTGTTCGCAATTTATTAAAGTCAATCTAATCAAAAAAAATATTTTCTTTCATCGTAATTGCAATAATAACTAAATCTTAACTAGCTATTTAGTTTCAATTCAAGTCTAATTCTAGTTTCCTGAGATTTTCTTTGCAAAAACATGTGTTTCATAAATTGTTTTGTCCAAATCTTCATAAGACAAAGCATTAGATAAGAACCAAGATTCATACGCTGCCGGTGGCAAATAAATTCCAGCATCAAGTAGATGATGAAAGTACGCTTTGAATACCGAAACATCCGTTTTTTGAGCAGAATCAGCATCAAAAACTTCTTCATTGGTAAAAAAGACCGTAATCATTGAGCCAACTCGATTAATGAAATGTGGCACATTATACGATTCAAAAGCTTTGCGTAATCCTTGTTCTAAATGCAATGATTTACGATCTAATTCATAATACAACATGGGATTTGCTTGTAAATCAGTTAATAAAGCCAGTCCTGCTGCCATTGCTAAAGGGTTTCCTGATAAAGTTCCTGCTTGATAAACTGGTCCAAGAGGAGCAATTACATTCATAATTTCTTCTTTACCGCCATAAGCCCCAACTGGCAAACCGGCACCAATAATTTTGCCCATTGTGACTAAATCTGCATCGACTTTGTATAAGGCTTGAGCTCCACCCAATGAAACTCTGAATCCTGTCATTACTTCATCAAAAATTAAAACAGCTCCGAATTCAGTACAAAGGTCACGAATTCCTTGTAAAAAACCATCTTTGGGAGGAACACAACCCATATTTCCAGCAATTGGCTCAAGAATTAAAGCGGCTATTGAATCAGGATTTGCTTCAAATAAAGTCCGAACACTTTCCAAATCGTTGAATTTAGCTAATAAAGTGTCTTTCGCCGTTCCTGTTGTTACGCCAGGACTTGATGGTGTTCCCAAAGTTAAAGCGCCGCTTCCTGCTTTTATTAAAAATGAATCGCCATGCCCATGATAATGGCCTTCAAACTTGATGAATTTTTCACGATTTGTGTATCCTCTTGCAACTCTAATAGCTGACATGGTTGCTTCAGTTCCAGAATTCACCATTCTAATTTTTTCCACATTTGGAACAATATCGCAGATTAATTCTGCTAATTTCACTTCTAAAGCCGTTGGAGCGCCAAAAGATGTAGATTTGATCGCTGCCTCGTTAATCGCTTTGATAACAGGTGGATAAGCGTGACCTAATAACATTGGTCCCCACGAACCTACAAAATCGATGTATTTATTTCTATCCACATCATACATATAAGCGCCATCTGCGTGATCAAAAAAGATTGGAGTTCCACCAACTGATTTAAACGCTCTAACTGGGGAATTAACGCCACCAGGAATAAATTGCTGTGCTCTTTCGAAAAGTGCGGAGGAATTAAATTGATTCATGGGAATTGTGTTTTTTAGGCCATTAAGGATATAAAATGATTGCTAAAGTACTGGTTTAAAATGAAAATAATGTGAATATGTGTTTTTTGAAAAGGAGCAAGGTTTGAGGTTTAAGGTTTAAGGTTTCAGGTTTCAGGCTCATGGTTAGAGGTTAGAGGTTAGAGGGATTTCATATTTTTTTGGGAGTATAGAGCCTAAAGATTTCGGATTTTGTATTTCAAAAGTTGAGTCCACTCCGAAAAGTAATTTTCTGCAAAATAATCGGCGATTTCATACTATTGGAATGGGTAAAAACCGACAAAATAGACTTTCTGGAGTGGGCTCAAAGTTTAGATAGTTAGTGTTGAATTCTAGAGTGTTCACTTGAATTTTTCATTAATTTCCAAAAACTACTTGCTTTCACCCATATCTCAACCAATAAAACGATTGTCTTAAATTAGCAATTTTTCAAATCGTCTTTTATCGCTAATTGATTTATCGAATTACACTTTTTAGAATAAGCATATCTTTCATTTTTGCATCTTTTTTTCCTTCTCTATTTTCTATTGATTTGAAAATCAGAATCTAACTTGTATTTTGTTTTACTCATTTGAGATAACATCATTTTTTACAAATAGTTCAATAAAGGAGATTCTTATGCAATTAGGTGCTTTTTCTGTCAGTTTAGCGGTAAAGGATATTGAGAAATCTAAAGTTTTTTATGAGAAATTAGGCTTTAGTGTTTTTCATGGAAATCAAGATCAGAATTGGTTAATCTTGAAAAATGGAGATCATGTAATTGGATTATTTCAAGAAATGTTTGAAATGAATATTCTCACATTTAATCCCGGTTGGAATCAGAATAGCGAAACATTAGAGAGTTTTGATGATGTTCGCGAAATTGCCAAAAACTTAAAAGAAAATGGCATCACTCCAATTCAAGAATCCTTGGAAGCAGAATCTGGACCTGCACATTTTACCTTACAAGATCCCGATGGAAATTATATTTTAATTGATCAGCATGTTTAAGCTCAATTAGCCGATTATAAATGAGTTTTAAATCTTATTTCTAAATCGGTTAAAGTACCATTTACTCATTACTAGAAAAAGTAATTCTACTTTCATTTATGATAGTAAATTGCTTTTTCTAATATCACATCTTTATTAAGAACAATATCTTGCATTGTTTTTGGAACGAATATATCAGGATAAATTCCTCCTCTTTCTTGAGTGTCGTAAAAACTTCCCATCAATGGAATATCCAATTCAATTCCTGAATTTGGGAGTTTTAAAAAAGCCATCTGACCACCGTTTATTCCTTTTACACTTCCTCCGGTTTGTCTTCCAATTAACTGTGCAATTCCATTTCTTTTCAACAGTTTAGCAAGATAAAAAATAGCAGAACTATTTGCTTCATCAATCAAGAGAACTACAGTTCCTTCAAATGCATTTTTCTGTTTTTTTATCTCTTTTTTGAGATCATTTTTAAGCGTATAATATCCCAATTTTGCGTCGTTAATCTCAGATCTTATATCATAAAAATCTGTATTCCAAGAGTTTACAAATGGTTTTAATCGTTGAGGTAATACATCATATTTTACACGAATTTCTTGATTTTCCAATTGTATGGTTCTATTTATTAAATACTTAGACAATTCTACGCTTACTTCATCTGCTCCTCCTTCATTTCCTCGAACATCCAAAATCAATTTCCCAACTTTCTTTTTTTCAATTTCTTTGAAACTCTTTTTCAAAAACTCTTTCCAATCCATTTTCATATTCCAAATTCCAAAAGTGCCTAATTTTAAATAAGCAGTTGAGTCATTTATTAGTGAAAATGACCATAAATCATCTTCAGAACGAGGAGCATCTTTTACTATTTTTAGGAGTTTTTCCTCACGTTCTTTCCTTGAAACGGCTTTCACTTTTCTTGTTTTAAGCTCAGAGTTTAATCTTTTCTGATATTCAATTTCGAAATAACCATTTATGGGTTCACAATAAAGAGAAAAATAGGAGTCAAACGCTTCAAATTCTCCAAAACCATGAATTTCGAGATCTTTAATTCGTTTTCCATTATTGTCGCCGTCTGCTTTAACACAAAGTAAAAGCGAGTCCAACCATTTTGATGTTGAAACCCCATTTATTTTTGTGATTACTGAACCTCTCGAAAACAAAGTCTCTTCAGAAACATCATTCAACACAATCATTTTTTTGTCGAGCCAAGTAAATGTAAACGGCAATTTGTCATTTTGATTCAATACAAAATCCTTAACTACTCGATTTTGATTGTAAAAATTAGCGTAAGTGTGTCCGCATTGAAAATATGCTACCCACTCTGAAAACAGTTTATAAACCTGTCTCAATGATCTATTTTCTCTAAACTTGTTTCTATAATTCAGATAATGAGCTTCTAATTCTGATGTTTTTCGATAACGCTCTAAACCTGGATGCATCGTTTTATAAGCATCCCATGCTAACTCAAAGTCGGCGAGTATTTTTTCTTTTTCAATTAAGGGAAGGTTTAGTTTGGTTTGAATTCCAGTTTCATTCCATTTTGTTTGAATAGTTTGTTCAGAGTCAAGCACTACGAACCATCTGTTTTCACCATCTTCCCAAATCTCATCATTAATCACAAATTTATATTCAATGGGAATAAATGGATTTGAATTTTGATTAAATCGAAGGTTCAAAGAAAAAATACTGTCATTTATAGCAGTCAAATAAATTGATTTTTCCCACGATAAAGGAACTGTATTTCCCTGAATTGCTACTTTCTTAATCTTGTTTTTTAGTGTTGTATCAATATGAAGTTTTAAAGAAACTTCTTGTGCTTTTACGGTCGGATTTAATTTCAATGAGAAAAAAAGTAATAGTAGTATATAGTTTATTTTCATTGGATTTTGAGTTTTGTGAATTTTCTCAAAACTATATTTCCCTCCATCTCATTTCGCTTCAAAATTATATTGAGACTTATTTTTGTGGTCTCATTTTTTTTGAGACTTCAATTCTAATGCTTTTTTCGCATATTCTGAGGGGTTTAAACCTGTCATTATTTTAAAAACCCGATTGAATGTTGCTTTGGAATTAAACCCCGAATCCAATGCAATACTTAATATTGTTTGATGACTGTATTCTGGCTGAACCAATCTGAATTTCACTTCTTCCACTCGATACGAATTTATAAAATCGGTGTAATTCTTTCCTAAACCTTCATTTATCAACAAAGAAACTTCTTTTTCTGAAAGTGAGACCGTTTCTGCTAAAACAGAAATCGTTAAATCGGGATTTAAGTATAACTTTTGATCTTCAATTAATTGCTTAAGCGAATTTAATTGAGAAAACTGCTCTTCACTTGGTTCTTTTTCAGGTTTTACTTTGATTTCCAATTCAGCTTTTGTTCTGTAAATATGTTCTGGAAACCAAACTTTTAATCCATTCCAAGCCAACCATAACCAAATTAGCGAACGACTTAAATCGAGTGGAAAAGATGCCCAAGAAACATTGAACAAGTTTATCTGAAACTGACTGGTAAGAACGATATCGATTAAAGTGTAAATAAATTCAATGCTGATTAAAACTAAATACCCATTAATTAGTTGATTCAGCCATTTATTTCTTGTTTCTTGCCATTCTGCAGTAGCACGATAATCATAAAGAAGTTTTTTTGATAAAATCCCATAAATGACAATCAGTGCAAAATTTACAACATTCCCAAAAGTTCCTAACCAAACAGAAATGACCTCATTATATAACCAAGATTTAAATTCATACGATCTGAATCCAACACTGAAATAAAATACAGTTTGAATGGAAGGAATCAGTAAATGCAAAAGATTCTTTTTTGAAAAACTCTCACTTGAAACAAGTTTTGTTCGAATAATCAAATATATGAGAGGCGAAAACCACCATGTGTAATAAATAGGTAGGAAATACAAATTCTTGAACGTCGAAAGTATTCCCGTATTCGCCATTAATGAATTGGTGAGCGTTAATCCACCCATTATCAAGAGAATACCGAAATACAAATTCGAAATACTTGAACGCTTTGCAACTAGAATAAAACCAAGAATTAAGCAGCTTAAAACTGCTGCTCCGGCAAAAAATAGTGTAATAAAAACGTGAATGTAATTTTCCAAAAAGTTGATTTACGAATTTTGAGTTTACTCTGAAAAGTTTCTTTCAGTAAAATAATCGGCAAATACACATTTTAAGCATGTTCAAACTTCAAAAAAAATGAATTCTTGTTATGTGATTAATTCTGATTTGAATTATTCTTTTCCGTAGCCCAATCCACGCAAAAATCCATCTTTTTCGCGCCATTTTTCACGGACTTTCACGAATAATTTAAGATGAATACGTTTTCCTAAAAAGGCTTCAATTTCTTTTCTTGATTCTGTGCCAAGTTTTTTAAGTTTAGTTCCGCCTTTGCCAATCAGAATTCCTTTTTGCGAATCGCGTTCGACCACAATATCAGCATCGATATAATCCATTGAATTTGTTTCCTGATATTGCAAAATATCTACGGCGCAGGAATACGGAACCTCTTGTTCATACAATAAAAAGATTTGCTCACGAATGAGCTCGGTAACAAAAAAGCGCTCAGGATGTTCACTTAATTGATCTTTTGGGTAAAATGGCGGGCCAACTCGAATATTGGTTTTAATAATCTGTTTTAATTGCTCCACTCCAATTTTTTCCAAAGCAGAAATTGCATAACAGTCTTTAAATTTGAATTGAGATTGTAAACGATCTATAATTTCAGATGCTTTTTCTTGACCAACTTTGTCAATTTTATTCAGAATTAAATAAACTGGAGCACGAAACTTTTTCATTTTCGAAATGAGCAATTCCATTTCTGTTTCTTTATCGGTTGCATCAACCATAAGCAGAACAATATCAGCGTCTTCGCCAGCTTTTTGAACGTAGCCCATCATCATTTCATGCAATTTGTATTTGGGCTCAATTACGCCTGGCGTATCTAAAAAGATGATTTGTGAATCATCATCAGAAAGAATTCCGATTACTCTATTTCGTGTTGTTTGGGCTTTTGGGGTAACAATACTGAGGCGAGAACCAAGCATAGCATTCATCAAGGTCGATTTTCCTGCATTTGGCTTTCCAATAATGGCCACATATCCTGATTTGTGAGTCGCTGCGTCGAAAGGTTTTTGCGCCAATTCTTCAGCTTCTTTTCTTTTCTCAGAAGCAATATCTGAACCTTTTTTGAGAGACCGTTTTTTAGATTCTTCTTTAGTCGGATCAGTGCTTAACTCGGTAAGGCGAGCATCATCGCTGAAATCATCATCGTTTAAAAAATCGTCTAGAGTAAATTTTGCCATGTTTTGGTTTTTAAATTGATTTGGGCAAATCCCCACTTAATCGTGGGGTCGGGCTATACGTTCGCAGGAGCTCTCTGCTATCCCTTTTGCTTGGTTGTCGAAAGTCTACAACTTTCGGGTTCAGATTGATTTTTATGACTTTATAAGTCTTTTAATAACAGTGCAAAACTAAAGAATCACACTCAGCCATTTTTAATTATTGCATTCATTTCTCGAACGGAATTTCCTAATCCGCGAAAAACGGCATCAGCAACTATGGCATGACCAATACTGATATCATGTAAATAAGGAACGTTATGGATCAAATCACGAATATTTTCGAAATCTAAGCCATGTCCGGCGTTCACTTTCATTCCATTTTCGTGAATAATTCTTGCGGCTTCTGCCAATCGCTCTAATTCAAATTGCTTCGATTTTCCACTTGATAAAGCGTAGGTTCCGGTGTGTAATTCAACGGCATAAACGCCCAATTTTACAGCGTATTCAATATCTTCAGGATTTGGATCTAGAAATAAACTGATTGGAACACCAGCTTTTTTCAAACTTGGGACAACTCTTTTTTGAAAATCCGAAAACAACAATTCCATATTTAAACCGCCTTCAGTTGTTAATTCTTGCCTAGATTCGGGCACTAAAGTAGATAAATTCGGTTTTATTTCGGCACAAATACCAAGCATTTCATTTGTGGCAGCCATTTCAAAATCAAGAAAAGTATCTAAAGATTGCTTTAGCTGAATAACATCAAAATCCTTGATGTGCCTGCGATCTTCACGTAAATGAAAAACAATTCCTTCCGCGCCATTTTCAAGGCAAATTTTTGAGGCATCTAAAACACTCGGACGACCCTCACCACGTGCATTTCTCAAGGTTGCAATGTGATCGATATTTATTAATAAACGACGAGCCATATCATTCTTTTAATTCTATAAGACGGTTTGAACTATAAATTACGAATATTGACAGCAAAAGACTGATTAATTAACGAGCGTTCATTTTAACAAATAAGTGTTTGTTTATTGAAGCGAAATTCCGAAAGTTTTAAATACATGATCAAATTACCAAAAATCGATTTTGTCGGTTTGCTCAATTCGGATTGTTTGCAATCGACGAATTTTTACTGAAATCCAATTTTCAGAGAAAGCTCAATAAAATTTTTAGCGTATTTCGACTAAAAAAATTCTCTTTTCATATATCGAATAGCTTCATTTTGAATAAATTTCATCCAAAAAAATAAAAACGTTGTATCTTAGCTTCATTATATTTTTCTCAGATAAAGTGAATTCCTTAATCAGAATTTCAAATAAATTTGGATTTTCTGAAGCACTTTTTATCTCAAGACGATTTTTGTTACGACTTTTTTCTGAATTTAAATCAACCCATGAAAATTACTGAACACTACGCTAAAGCAAAGCAGCCCTTAATTTCTTTTGAAATTATTCCTCCAAAACGTGGTTCTTCCATCAAACCCTTATTTGAGTCTCTCGATCAAATAAGCAAATTCAATCCGCCTTTCATTGATGTTACTTCACATGCAGCTGAAGCATATTATGAAGAATTACCAGACGGAACAGTAAAACGACATATTAAGCGTAAACGCCCAGGAACTATTGGTTTATGTGCTGCTATAAAGCATAAATATAATGTTGACCCTGTTCCACATATCATTTGTAAAGGGTTTTCTAAAGAAGAAACTGAAGATGCCTTAATCGAATTGAATTTCTTAGGAATTCATAACGTTTTAGCAATTCGTGGTGATGATCACGGAATTTCAAAACCTATTTCAAAAGATAAATCTATAAATACCTATGCCGTTGATTTAGTGAAACAAATTAAAGCCATGAATCAAGGGTTGTATTTGGAAAAAATGTTAGATGCTGAACCAACTGATTTCTGTGTTGGTGTTGCCGCTTATCCTGAAAAACATTTTGAAGCGCCGAATTTAGCATGGGACATCAAAAGGCTTCAAGAAAAGATAAATTCTGGTGCTGATTATATTGTAACACAGTTGTTCTATGATAATCAGGTTTATTTTGATTTTGTGAAGGAATGTCGTGATGCTGGAATAACCGTTCCAATTATTCCAGGATTAAAAGTATTAACAACTGCTTCTCATATCACTTCGCTTCCAAAATCCTTTCATATCAACATTCCTGCTGCTTTGTCTGATGAAGTTTCTGCAAAACCAAGTCGTGCAAGAGAAATCGGTATTGAATGGGCGACCATGCAAGCAAAAGAATTATTGGCGAACAATGTTTGTGGATTGCATTATTACATTATGGCGAATCCAAGTCCAGCAGTAAAAGTGATTGAAACCTTAGGATTATAAAATATTTGCATAATTTCGATTCAAAACTTCAATCTCGCATCAAAAAGCATAAAAAAGACTTAAATCTTATTTTTTCTGAAACGACGCTAGTGTAAAGCAAACACCAATTGCCAAAATTGAGTACACTCCAAAAAGTCGATTTTGTCGGTTTGCACCCTTCCAAATCATGCTAATTCGCCGATTATTTTGCTGAAAACTACTTATCGGAGTAAGCTCAAAATTTAAATTATTTCGATTACAAAAATCTTCGAAACCCAATAACTCTTTTATTCCAATACGGATTATTCAATTCAGAAATAATAACACCCTGTGAAGTCGAAGCATGCATAAATTTTCCAGGTCGAATAATAATACCAACATGTAATTGTTTTGGTCCTGTTCTAAAGAATACAAAATCGCCTGGCATTAGAAATTTTGGGCTAACTTTTTTCCCCTTTTTTATTTGTTGATCAGTAGTTCTAGGAATTCTAACTCCAAACTGATCTTTCATAATAATCATCATGAGTGCAGAGCAATCTATTCCTCTACTATTATCTCCACCTAATTGGTAACGGGTTCCTTTCCATCTACCATAAGCCTGATCAAGTTTATTTTCAATTACTTTAACTCTTCCTGCTGAATAATTTCCCGTGCTTGCACAAGAAGCAAGTATAATCATCGCTATAAAAAACAGCGCAAATTGTTGAAATGAAAAAGGATTCCAGCTTAGTTTATGTACTTGAATTGACCTCATGCGGGAATGTAGGATTTTTCAAAATGAAATCCAATCCTTCAAATGGGGTATAAAATGGTATCATAATAAAAAAATAAGCCGAACAAGTTCAGTTGTTCGGCTTAGAATTAACAATTAGGTGTGTGTGTGTTTAAAGACCTTTTATTGGCTATTTGTATTAAATGAAATGGAATTGTAAGGAAGACCAGTAGATGTTAGAATGCTTGTACTCATGGTATTTCCAGATAAATCTTTCATCGAAGCATCATTTGAACTTGCAACAATACGTGTATTAGCTGTAGACTCTCCTGCTTGAAGTTTTCTACTTAAGTTTAATTTTACACTATCTAAGAATTTTGTACTACCATCTAAAAATGCACTCGCAGAAGTAACAGAAAGCCCATCAACAGGCTGTTGATTTACATCACGAACTAAGTAATTCGTTGCAGTTGATAAATTTGTGGAACTCATTGGCTCACTAAAGTACACTGTTACGGAACTATCTACTGCAGAATACACTGAGCGTCGTAAGCCCGGTTGTACATTATCTTGAATTACTATAGAATTACTTTTTGCACTTACTTTAAGATTTTCGCTAACTGCTTTCACATAAAACTCAATAGAAACTGCATTATTGAACGCTGTCTGAGAGCCTCTAATAAATGATCCTGTAGAAGCAGAGAAACGAACATAGCCAAACCATTCATCATCTTTAACAAAAGACTTATCAATTAATTCTGCATTTTCTCCTTCAACTTTTCTATAAATCTCATAATAGGCAACTGGTGCATTTGCATTATTTATTCCGACTTGGAAATTTGCCGTTCCACCAATGTAATTTAATGATGGGATACCAGAATTGGGGTTAAATGCTAAAACTGGAGTATTTGGTGTAGCCACATTTTTGAATGTTGAAAACGTGATAAATGCAACCTCCTGCGTTTCTCGTTCACAATCAGAACAATCATCTTCACTTTTAAAACAAGTTACCGTTAATGGCTGACATAACTCATCTGTAAAATGTACACTATTGAAAACTGAGCGCAAATCGAGTGAATAAAAATAAGCGTCTTTGAAAACATCGGCTGTGGTTATCGTTAATTCAGTAAAATCTGCATTCCAAGCAGCTTTAACTTCATAATTATTTCCAACTTTTGCGATAGCTTTTGTTTGTGTTTCTTTCAAATAAACAGAATCGATCATGGTTCCTGATTTTGTGCCAAAATCATAATCTGTTCTAGTGAAACGAGATTGTTTTACAGGGCTGCTAAAAGTAAACTTGAATGATATAGATTCATTTAGGTTCAAATCATCACCATCGTCAACAGATAATCCGACAATTTCAAATGGTGGACATATTTTTCCTGAATTAACGGAAACTGAGCCAAAATTAAACTCCGTTCCACTATCTGATGAAGAAACTGGAATATTAATATCGTCTGTTTGAATACTTACATCTGAATATTCATCTACACTTTGAAAGCGAATATAAGTTGTAATTCCCTGTTCAATATTTTCAAATGAAAATTTTCCATCAATTTGTGTTAAGGTTGTGTCTAATATTATATCCGCACTTGTTCTAAAACCTGATCCGGTTTGACTTGGGCTTCCTTTTGCATACAAGGTTGCTAATACACCTTGAACTGGAACACCATCGTTTTCATCAACCAAAACACCCGTTAAATTGATGTTATTTTTATAAAGTGGAATAACAACATTGGCTGATGCATTATTTGATTTACCTGTTTTTCCTAAAAAGTTTAGGGTTACGGGATATAATACAACTTTACTTCTGTATAGTGGATTTTGTTGACTGATTGAAAATCCATAAGTGCCAGTAGTTGTATTTGATGAACTTGTATCTTGCGATGTTCCACCTGAAATAGGCACATCAGTGAAAAAGAATCTACCACTTGCATCGGTTGTATCAATGAATACAACATCATTATCTGAGTAAGTTAATTGAATAATTACGTTAGATAATGTCTCATTGGAAACTCCATCAATTATGAGACCTCCAATATCGGCAGATGTAGATTCAGGCTCGTCGTCATCTTGTTGAAATAAGGAACAGCTTATCGCTGAAATTGAAAATGTTGCAATTATTAACAATCGCTTTAAATTTGCTTTAAACATAGTACTCAGTTTAATTAAACAGTTATTAATTATGAATTCCCCTTTTTGTTGTTTTAATTTCTTTAAGTGAACTAATAAAGAGGAACTATTTTTTAAGCAAGTTACAACTGAGGAAAGGACAATTTCACCGCATGAATATGTGGAAATACCACTAAAAAGAGTTTAAATAGGATGGTTTGACTTCTTTTTTTTTAAATCTCGTTTCTGGCTTATTAATTTCAGAATTGATTAATTACAATTTTATGAGCCACCCAAATTATCGAAACTCATACTTTTTTTGATTGTTAACCCTTAGTACTATTCTTAAGGTTCAATTTTAATTAATAATTTAAAACTCTATTTACTTGAGTTCGGGATTAGAAATAAATTCAAAAACATAAAAAAATAGAATAGCGTTTTTTGAATTGGGAATCACTTTTTCGCTTTTTGGCACTTTGAGTATGTCAGTTTAAAATGGTATTTGTTATTTTTTTCTTGTGATTTTTAAAATAATTAGCACGATTTCTTATCTCGAAATAAGCTTACTTACAAAAATAAAGCGCGTTCTTCAGCGCTTGGCAACCTACATGTTTCTTTTTTCCCGAACCACTTGTATCGGTTTTTGGCGATTTGTTCATAAACCCAATTTCTAATAAATGATGGAATTAATAAAAAGATTCCCATGAGATTTAGTGGGAAACCCAAATTAATTGCAACCTGTAAAGCCGCGGTCGATTTTATGTAGACTTTCCCTTTGTGCTCAAGAATAAAACTGTCGTAATCGGCTTTACTGAAATTATTCTCAGCTAAAATTTTTTGTCCAGCTTCTGATTGAAGTGAAGCGTATCTAAATTTCTTGTTTTTATCTTTTTTTATGACAAAGTCTACCGAAGCGTTGCAAAGATTACAAACACCATCAAAATAAATAATAGAAAACAGTTCGGCTTTATTCATCAACTCTGTCAGTAAATTAGAGATATCCTGATTTTCACCAGGATATTTGAATTATTTTACTACACCAACGTAAATAAATGCAATTCCGCCGGTTAGTGATTCATATTTCATTGCAGAAAAACTATCGGATTGTTCCATCAATTCTATGAATTTGCCTTCTGCTGGAAAACGTGCGCTTGTTTCAGGTAAATACGTGTAAGCGTCTTTATTTCCTGATAAAAAGCCACCAACGGTTGGCATTACATATTTACTGTAAAACTCATAAGGCGCTTTCATCAAACCTTTTGGCTGACCAAATTCTAGAACAACTACACGTCCACCAGGCTTTACAACTCTTGCCATTTCTGATAGGGCTAGAACTGGATTATCCACATTTCTGATCCCAAAAGAAATAGATGCTATATCGAATTTATTATCTTCGTATGGAAGATTCATGGCATCGGCAACTTCGAAATCGATGTTTAATTTTTTTCCTTTTGCTTTTGCTGGAGCAGGTTCAATCATTTCAGCACAAAAGTCAGTTCCTAAAACGTATCCGGTTTCTCCAACTTTTTCTTTGAAAGAAATTGCTAAATCGCCAGTACCAGTTGCGCAATCTAGAACGGAATCGCCTAGTTTTGCACCGCTTTCTTTAACGGCAACATATCGCCAAAAGTGATGAATACCAAATGATAAAACGGAATTTACTTTGTCGTAGTCGCCTGCGATTGAGGCAAACATGCTTCTGACTTCTTCGCTCATGTATAGGTTTGATTGATCTTAATTTTTTTGAATTCCCCAAAAATACGGATTCTTCTAGAATCATTCGTGTTTTGATTACCTATCAAAGTTATATCTAGATTTGATTGCGAAATTTTAGGATATTTTGGATTTTCTTTTGCTTACTTATCATTTTTTTTTGAATATATCTTTGCTCGACTCGTTTTTTGTTCTTTTTTTTGATTGATTTATGGCTCATTGTAAAAGTGACAACTAAATTTAGGCACCGTCACTCATTCAAAATTCAAAATTAAGCATTCAGAATTTAAAAGGAGGATATCTCCACTTTAGATACGTTTGGAGTTCTTGGTTTTGATGATTTTTGGACTCATCTCCGGTCGATTTTATTTAATTCGAAATTCGAAATTAAGCATTCACAATTTGATTGAATTCAAAATTTAAAATTGAGTATTCAGAATTTGTTTGGAAGATATCTCCACTTTGATTCGTTCGAAGTTCTTGTTTTTGATTGATGCTGGGCTCATCTCCGGTCGATATGACTTTTATTTTTTTTAGGTATTGCTTTTTCGAGTTTTTGTTTCATTTCTGTTAACTCTGAAACTTCTAAGCCTGCCGAAATGCTTTTTTGCATGCAAATCCAATTCAAAAACTGCTCATACCTAAACTCTTGTTTGAAAACTCGATCCCCAATCCATTCTGTACCCAATTTTACCCAGCCTATTCTTGCAGAAAAAAAGACAATTACAGCAAAAACTAATTCAACATACATTTCTTGAATTCCTAAAATGGAAAAGACAGCTAAGGCAAAGGCAACCTGAACAAAATGTTTATTAAATAAGGTAATGAATGAACCAAGTCGCAATCCATATAAAAACCGATGTTGAGTTGCGATTAATGTCATTAAACCAATTCCAATTAAGCCCACTAAACCAAATGGCAAAAACAAAAATAATGGTAAAATGAAAAATGCGGGGAAACTTCCAAACGCTAATGCCCATTCATTAATTTCAAGATAAACATCCGATTTTTCTCGAATTTCCCACAATTCAGCGTACGATTTATCTAAAAAATCGCTTGTTAATCGCAGCCAACCAGCATTTTGAATAAAAATTCCTTGTGGTGTTTCAATAAATGGGTCTGTTATTTTCATGTGTAAATTTATTCACTTTTGTGTAGTAAAACTTTCCTAGAACTTTAAAAAGCAATTGAAGCTAAAAAATGTTTTTTAGAATAAAATTTGAGTTCTAATAAACTTGAATTCATTGTAATTCAAGGTAAGCTTAAAAAACAATTTACCTCTTATTTGTCTGGATTTTGAATTGCTATTTCTTACAAACTCTGGAAAGTAGTCTAAGCAACGGCAATTGTTATAATTCCGACACTTTTTGCACCGGCTTTTTTAAGCGCCAAAGCGCATGCGTACGATGTTGCGCCTGTTGTAAAGACATCATCAACCAATAAAATACATTTCTCTTTTACGAGATTTGAATCGGCGACAAAGACATCTTCCATGTTTTTAATTCGTTCTTCATGGCTGAAATGCGTTTGTGTTTCTGTATATCTTGTTCGACTCAAGCCATTGTATTCCAATAACTTTTCTTCTAATCCGTTTGAAACTCCAATGGCAACTTTATGTGCTTGGTTGTATCCTCTAATTCGATATTTTTTAGGGTGAAGAGGAACACTCGTTACTAAAATCTCATTTTTGTTCTCTTTCCACAATTGATATCCCGGATTTGATTTTACTTTCTTTCCAAGCAGTTCACCCAAAATAATTCCGATTTTTCCAACTCCAGTATATTTCAAATTATGCAATAAATCTTGGAGCGATCCACCAGAATCAAAACGCCATAATGCATCTTGAAAATAAACGGTATCAGGCAATAATATTCCTTCACAGGTTTTGTTCTTTTCCGGGTTTGGATCTGTATATCGCTTTTTCAGGCAATTCACACAAATGTATAATTCGGTAGGAATTAATCGGTTTGAACAAGCTAAACAAACGCGTGGAAAAAGAAATTGCTCCGAAATATCTATAAGTTTTTTAAGCATTTTCCTTAAGAACCTTTCCCTTTTACATTTTTTCGTCAAAATCTGAGTCACCCACTTTTACCGGGCTCAAGATTGATTTTAATTGAATTATTTGAGGTTTAAAAATGACAAATTGAATCGCAAGCAAAACAACTAGATAGCTGACAAATACATATACTGAAGTCTGATAATAACTAGTTTGAATGAAAAATAAACCTGTAAGAATTGCCATCACTAGAAAACTTTTAGCTGCATATTTTATAGAGAAATAATCTGAAAAAGGTACTTTTTGAGGCATTTGGCTATCGGCAAGAAACTTACAAATTAGGATATAAACGATGTGAGCAATTAAGGTTGCCCAAGCCGGACCTGTAAATCCTATCCAATATAAAAAACAAACACTTAAAACCGCATTTACAACTAATTCTATCGCACTTGCCCAAAAGACTAGATTGCTTTTCCCTAATGCTAAAAGAATTGTGTCTGAGAATAAAAAATGAACAACAACTGTTCCTAAATACACTTGAAAAACGGGAGCAGAACTTTCAAATCCGCCAAAAAGTAATTGCATTAATTGTTCTGAAAAGAGCAAAAACAAAACTAAAAACGGGGCGATTATTGAAAACAAAGTTGAAGAAATCATCTTGATTGTGGCAAATGATTCCTTGAATTTTTGCTCTTTAAACTGTTTGCCCAATTGGATTAGTAAAGCTGAAGCAGCTGCATTGAGCAAAGCGGAAATGAATGGGATTTTTCGAGCACCAATTACATAATGAGCAAAAATTGCATCATTAGCATAAAACCAACGAACGAACCACGAATCCATATTTACGGATGCAATTCCAGCTATGGAAACGAGCATAAGGCCTCCAACATATCGGATATCAAAAGGAAGACTCTTTTTGATTTGATTCCAAGAAACAGAAGTCCAATCCGACTTTGTAAAAAAAATTAAAAATATAGAACGTAATAAAGGCGCAGCAATCATACAAAAGCTTACCACTTCGAGAGAATAACCAAGATAGAATGGGATTACAATACTAGAAACTTCAAAAGAGTTTGAAATTAGATTATGAGTAAAAAGCCATTTATTTCTATGTTTTAGCACAAAAACGGATTCGATTACACTCGAAAACCCAGAGAATAACATGTAAATACTAAAATTTCGGAACGCAACATATAGGCCTTCTGCATGGAATAAAGTCTCCCACCACGGGAAACCCAACCATACAATTAAGAACATGAATACACCTAAAAAAGATGATAATAACAAGCCTAAAGTAATCGATTCAGAGCGTTTTGAATCATCTGAACCACGATAATACAATAAACCTGAAAGTGATCCTGTAACAACTGGACCTAAAACACCATACAAAATCCAAATCGTACGATATTGTCCTAATTCCTCAACTGTAATAATGCGCGTTAAAATCATCGAGACTGCTAGTGCCGAAAAAATCGAAATGCTTCGAGCCATTGTAATGGAAGTAATTCGTTTTAGTAGCAGTGATAGAGTCAAAATACGATTGTCTGATGTTGATAGAAGTAGCTTTATGTTAAAAATTAACTAAAAACCTGTTCAAAATACGCAATTAATACTAAAAAGAGCCTTTTTCCTTGTTTCAGAAATGGTCAATTTTAGGTACTTTATTAAAGTTAAATTCAATCTCATTCTTTTGAGTCAAACTAGGTTTAGTTAATCATATCACTTTGGTTCTCCTTTATTCTATTTGGCTTATTAATAATAATTTTGAATGCGGAATAATCGGTTCATATTGTTTGTATTTCAGTTTTGAGTAAATATGAACCATCGATTTAACGAATTGCATACCATTCACTTGTGTTTATTTTTGAAATATGTCTTTAAGTCAAGATCTTGAACAAATCCGGATTCATCAAAAACTCAGTCGTGAGGCTGTACATAGCATTAGTAAAATAGCTGTATTCATTATTGAATCCATAGAAAACGGAACCATTTTCGACGATACTACAAATGTAACTTATCAACGTAGTTATATTAGAACATATGCAAAAGTATTAAAAATTGATGATGCAGATGTTGTAAAAGCCTTAGATGAACACTTAACAGGAGTATATAATGGTAACCTTAGCCAAAAGTATATAACTGGCGAAATGAACTTCGGTAATAAAGATGAAGCCCAAACTGCCGACCAAGATCAGCTAAAAAGCTCATCAGAGATGAATAATGAGACGAAACAAGAAGTCGAAGAACTAAAAGAAACAACTCCCAAACCACGAAAAGTTATTAGTGGTATAGCAAGCGATATTACTAGAATTCCTGAACCTGACCAATCTCCTTATAACAAAACTAAAGCAGCTCCAAATGTATCTTCTGTAAATTGGGCATCGGTTAATTCCGACAAAAGAGCTGCTACTATAACGAAAGTTCCAATTATTGTAATTGGATTTTTGGTGGTTATGATTCTTGTTATTTTCGGGATTATGCAAATGGACTCCATTCCATTTTTTGGAGATTCCGATAAACCAGATTCCCCAACAGAAGTTGTTTTAAAAAACGAAAAATCTGATGATGAAATTTCTACTGATGTAATTTCTGCAGAAACAAACGAAACTACGCAAGAGCAAAAAGCAGATTCAATAAGCCTGAACATGCCTGTTGAAGCAGTAACTTCTCTCGAACCGGCATTCACTCTTCCCGATACTTTATCTATTTTGGTTTGGGCTGCAAATGATAAACTTGAACCTGTTCGTGTAAAAACAGATTTAACAGACAGTTATTTCCCCTATTGGATTGAAAAAGGAACTGCTATGCGATTTGATTTTACAACTGAAATTTCAATCAAAGGTCAGTATGAGCGAATGATGATTTTATTCAATAATCATAGACCAATGGAAGATTTCAAATCTCAGCGTGGGATAAACAGAGAAATATTATTAAACAGAAGCCTTTTTGAGTCAAAAATTGATTTAGTTAAACCAGTAAATGAAACTGAATCTGCAAATTTACCTAAACCAAATAAAATAATAGACAGACCTGTTTTTTAAGAATTTATGACTGATCTATTTTCAAGTATCGAGGGAAAAGACCATCTACGAATTTCGGAATTAAGAGAGATTCTTAGCAAAGCTAATGACGCTTATTATCAGTCCGCTGAACCTTTTTTAAGTGATCTTGATTACGATGTTCTAATGACAGAACTCATAGATTTGGAAACTAAAACAGATTCACAAACTGCAGATTCTCCAAGTCTTCGTGTTGGCGGCAAACCAAATAAAGAGTTTCAAACTGTTACACATCCTACTCCACTATTAAGTCTTTCTAACACGTATAATGAAGGTGAAATACTCGATTTTGACCGCAGAATTAAAGATTTATTAGGTCATAGTGATTACACGTATTCAGCAGAGTTAAAATATGATGGTATGGCACTTCGACTTTCTTATGAAAACGGAGTCTTACAAATGGCCGCAACTCGAGGAAATGGAGTCGAAGGCGATGATATTTCGACCAATGTGAGAACAGTAAAATCCATTCCATTGCGTTTGTCGCCAAATGCTTCGTTTTCAAATGAAATCTTAGATATTCGTGGTGAAGCGTTTATGGAACGCGAAGCTTTTGCTCAATTAAACGAACAACGCGAAGCAGATGGTGAAAGTGTTTTTGCTAATCCAAGAAATGCAACAGCAGGAAGTTTAAAACTTCAGGATTCCAAAGTAGTTGCAACTCGCCCAATTCAATTTTTTGCATACGATTTATTATCTGATTCTTTGCCAGCTGCAATAACTCAAACAGAAAAATTAATCCTTTTGGCTGAATTGGGATTGCCAGTTTGCGAACATAGTAAACTCTGTTCGACTATAGAGGAAGTTATTGAAATAATTGCTGTTTGGGATGAACTTCGACACACTTTGCCTTACGATACTGATGGAGTTGTGGTAAAAGTAAATGAAGATCGATATCGTGATATTTTAGGAAGAACTGCAAAAGCGCCTCGTTGGGCAATTGCGTATAAATATCAAGCTGAGCAAGCACAGACACTTCTTAAAGACATCAGTTTACAAGTTGGAAGACTTGGTACCATAACTCCTGTTGCAGAATTAGAACCTGTTTTTTTAGCGGGAAGCACAGTAAAACGTGCATCATTGCATAATGAAGATGAAATTTTGCGAAAAGATATTCGAATTGGCGATACTGTTTTAGTCGAAAAAGCCGGTGAAATTATTCCACAAGTAATTTCAGTAGTGAATCCTGAGCGCGAAAACAGAAGTGAATCGTTTAAAATGCCCCAGCATTGTCCTGCTTGTAGTTCTGATTTAGTGAAAACGGAAGGTGAAGTGGCTTGGAGATGCGAAAATCCTGCTTGTCCACCACAACTTAGAATAAAAATTGAGCATTTTGCAGGTCGTACAGCTATGCAAATTGATGGATTAGGCGAAGCCATTGTAGATCAACTAGTTACTGAAAACTTAATTTCTACTTATGCAGATTTGTACTCTTTAAACCACGAGCAAATTGCAAATCTTGAAAGAATGGGTGAAAAATCAGCTCAGAATTTAATTTCGAGTTTAGAGGAATCAAAAAAACGCCCTTTCGATAAAGTCTTATTTTCACTGGGAATTAGATTTGTTGGTGTAACAGTTGCCAAAGATCTAGCAAAACATTTTGGCTCTATCGAAGTTTTACAAAATGCCAGTTTTGATGATTTAATTGCAGTTGATTCAATTGGTCCGCGCATTGCTGAATCTGTAATTGATTTCTTTTCTCAGGAAAAAAATCTTGCTCTTATTACAAAATTAAGAGATGCAGGTTTGCAATTTGAGTTTGAAGCAAAAGAAAAACAATCCGATTTATTTGCAGGAAAAATATTTGTATTAACCGGAACCTTACCTACCTTAAAACGTGATGAAGCTAGTCGAATCATTGAAGCAAATGGAGGCAAAGTAAGCAGTTCTGTTAGTAAAAAAACAGATTATGTACTAGCTGGAGATGAAGCCGGTAGCAAATTAGAAAAAGCCAGAACCCTTGGGGTTCTGGTTTTAACCGAAAACGAATTTTTAACTTTAGTTGCGAATTAATTATGTCTTTTACACTTGAAAAATTAGAACACGTATCTATCATAACGATTGAAACTGAAAAATTAAATTTTGAGAATGCTCCAGATTTAAAAACTCAAATCATTCAATCTGCCAAAGAAGATCAATTTAGCCCACTAATTATTGATTTAGAGCAAGTTAATTTTGCTGACTCTTCAGGTTTATCTGCCCTACTTCTTGCACAAAGAACCTACAGAGACACAGACAGACCTTATGTGATTTGCTCCGTAGGCGAACGAGTAATGAAATTGTTAGAAGTGTCTCATTTACATACTGTTTTCCAAATTGCAGAAAATCGCGTTGAAGCACTTTCACTTGTATAATTATTAAAATATCATGAGTTGGCTGTCAAAAATCGGCTTGGCCCGAAAATCGAAACCTTCCTTAATTTCTGCAGACAGCCACAAAAAAGAACAGGCTGAACGTCAGAAATCTTTAGCTTATAAATCGCTCATTGGGATTATTTTTTTCGGATTCTTAGTAACAGTTTATCCCAGAAAAATAATTCAGGAAACTATTTATAAAATTGGTGAACCTTGGACTCAAGAAGATTTAACAGCACCGTTTACATTCAGTTTATTGAAAGAAACGGAAGAGTTTGAAAAAGAAAAAACATCTATTGAAAAAGAAACTCCTCTCATTTTTCTTACCGATTACAATTCTAGAATCCGAATTACTACTCGCTTAGATTCTATTTATTCTAAGATTACACCAGTTGTTGATGCCTATAAACAATTTCAGCAATCCAAATTAAATATGCCTGATATTGCTCTACGAGATTCATTGGAATTCATAAGTGCAAAATCTCTTTCAGGTGTTGGTTTAGATGATAAAGGATGGAACGGCTTACTTTTCAAAATTACATCTGATTCAAATAATCGTATTCCATTAACTGAAAATCGCTTTATTGGAGTTGATATTCGCTTACGGCTGGATAGACTACTCGATGAGTTATTAAACCAAGGAATTATCAATAAACCTAAAAATGACATAAGTTTACAGGAAATTACTATTCGTGATTTACGCCAAAGAACAGAACGAAATCAGTATTTAGTTGATGTTAAAGATATTCGTGAAGCGCGAGAATATGCTCAATATCGTTTATTTAGAACCTTTGTAGATCAATCTGCTGAAGCTGCATTTCAATTATTTAATTTAGTTATTGAGCCCAATTTAAAGTTTAGTGAAAAAGACACAAAAGATCGAGTTGATGAATTTATAAGCACAATCTCTCCTACTAAAGGAGCTGTTACTAAAGGACAAGTAATTATCCGAAAAGGCGATTTAATTAATCGTGAGCGCTTTAATATGCTTCAAAGTCTTGCCAAAGCTCGTAGTGAAGAAGTAAGTGATTTAGAAGTTTGGAAACAATATTTCGGCCAAATCATTCTGCTCTTAGCCGTTAGTATGATTTTCATCATGTATATTTATTTGTATAGAAAGCCTATTTTTGACGACAACAAACTATTGTTTTTATTATTCTTAATGATCGGACTTTTACTCGGTGCTCATACAATAGTTTATGCCGTTTTCGATAATTTATCCCCTTATATCCTTCCAGTAGCTATTGTTCCAATCATACTAACGGTATTGTTTGATTCCAGAGTTGGGATTCTAGCAACAATTACATTGGCGCTTATTATGGGATTGTTTAATGGCTATAATTTTGAGTTTACAACAGCTACAATTACAGCTTGTAGTATGGCTGTGTATTCTGTACGGGATATTAAAAACAGAAATCAATTTTATGTCTTTACTCCCGCCTTAATTATCAGCTCTTATTTTCTTGTTTATGTTGGATTTAGCTTATTAAAAATTGGTGGATTTGATACTATTTATGAACATTCAATTAGTATTCTTTTTAATGCTTTATTTAATTTGGTTCTAGTTTATCCTCTTATTCTTCTAGTTGAGAAGTTATTTAAAGTAACTACAGATGTTACTCTTTTGGAATTAAGTGATACAAACAGACCTTTATTAAAATCGTTAATGCTGTACGCTTCAGGAACATTTCATCATAGTCTACAAGTTGCTAATCTTTCTGAGGCTGCTGCAAATGCAATTGGTGCAAATGCTCTTTTATGTCGTGTGGGTGCCATGTATCACGATATTGGCAAAATGGAAAAACCAGAATATTTTGTTGAAAATCAGTCTGGATTGAATGTTCATGAGAAGCTTAAACCACGAATGAGCGCTTTGGTTATTCGTGACCATGTTAAAGGTGGTGTCAAAACCGCTGAAGAAAATAACCTTCCAGCCATAATTATTGATTTTATTCGAACCCATCACGGCACATCAATTATTCGATATTTTTATGAAAAGGGAAAACGAATCAGCGAAAACCCTTCAGAGATTAAAGAAGAAGATTTCCGTTACGACGGCCCAATTCCTTTTACTCGTGAGACCGGAATTGTAATGCTAGCAGATAGTATTGAAGCATCAGCGAGAACGATTCAAGAACCAAACTATTCAAAATTGGAAGCTCATGTAAATCGAATTGTTGAAGAAAAACTAGATGAAAATCAATTAAGTAATTGTCCACTTACATTTCAGGATTTGCAAAAAATAAAAGAGGCTTTTATTCAAATTTTAGTTGGTGTTTACCATGGAAGAATAAAATATCCTGGAGGTAATGATGAGAAAAAGTTGAATCAACATCATGAAAC